>TARA_B110000858_G_scaffold65114_1_pt1 | contig 19178 bp, 15 predicted proteins | sample TARA_B110000858 | Tara Oceans TARA_B110000858 (sample SAMEA4398247) | marine metagenome | biome: Polar Biome; feature: [SRF] surface water layer (ENVO:00010504); material: water (ENVO:00002006), including particulate matter (ENVO:01000060) such as... | depth 5 m | reverse complement strand
CTAGATCTTCTAATACTAGATCTTCAACATCTAAAAAAGGAGGAAAATGAGATTACTCGTTTTAATACTTTTAACCATTTTGCAATTAAGTTTATTTAGCCAATCGATTCTTCACTTCTCCACCTTTCAATCATCTCCATGGCTTGGAAGTGCGAGATACACAGCCACCGGAGGGGCCCTTTCTGCACTGGGAAATGATGCCTCATCGATAATGGATAACCCAGCAAATGCAGCTACATACAGAGCAGGTGAAATATCTATCTCAGGTATGACGCAAAATATAATAAATGATGGCCTCCAACAAGATGCTTCACTACCACAATTTCATTTTGGTAGTGCCAAGGATATTAAAGGGGGAGTATTTAGCTTTAGTTTTGATTTTAGGCAATCAAAATGGAAACCTGCACCATGGCGACAAGAGCAATTATCACCGAATAGCTCAAAAGTTGATAACTGGCTAGAGACTGCCAAAAACAATACTCCCGAGTCTCTTTTAGAAGAAGGGAATTATCAAGCTTACGGAGCTTACCAAGCTTATATTTTAGAATACGATACAGCTCTCGGATGGTACCCGTTGGCACAGGGACTACCTGAACAAAATCTCACAAGTTTAACTAGGGAAATTGTAAAAAATCAGACCCAGATTACTGGTGCCATTCGATTACAAAATATAGCTCTCGGGTATGGATTTGAATTTTTTAATCAAAGAACCATTGATGCACTAACAATAAATGAAAATGGCTTTTCACCAGCCGGAATAACAAAAAGCTATTCAATGAATCTTACTGATAGTGCACAAATTAGTGGCTTTAGAGTTCGTCTAGGGTCTGTTGTCAGATTAACCAAATCCTGGAGGTGGGGCACATATTGGACCAGTGCATCAGTAGCAAAGATGAACTGGAAGTACAACCTACTCTTTAACTCTAGTTTTTATGATGCAGATAATGACGAAGCATTTGAACAATATCAAAATGTTAAGTTTCAAGTTATCAACCCCCAATCAATTGGAACATCTCTCGCTTATGTTTTTGATAGAAGAGGCTTCATCTCTGCAGAGTATAAATATTATGCTAAAATAAAATTACCTATTCAAAATCCGATTGACTGGTCAGGAGTCGGTGATGAGATAAGCAAAGAGTTGAAAAGCATAAATGAATTTAAATTCGGAAGTGAATTGAGAAAAGGTATTTGGAGTTATCGAGCAGGTTATCGTCACTCAGGAAACGGAAGTATTTTTTCAGATCATAGTTCATATAATCAATATTCTATTGGCATGGGAATGCGCGGTTCATTCTGGAATCTTGACCTCGCACTTTCACATACTACAAGAAATGGTAGTGTTTACCATCCAATTAATTCTGAGCCCTGGAATTTAATTTCAAGCCAAACAGCATTTATAACTACTTATAGCTTAAGATTGCGATAAAATTTCTCGTAGTATCTTCGAAAGATGAAGGCATATAAATTATCCATAATTTTTCTTTTCGCAATATTTTCGGCCTACGGCCAAAATACGAAATCGTTTGAATGGCGTTCAATTGGACCCGCTGTAACATCTGGACGAGTTGCAGACTTAGCGATTAATCCAAATGATAGAGATAATTGGATAGTTGCTACTGCATCTGGAGGAGTTTGGACTACAAAAAATCATGGTCTCACTTTTAACCCAGTATTTGATGGAGAGGGTTCATATTCTATAGGGTGTGTTTCAATTGACCCTAACAACTCTAGTATCATTTGGATTGGTACAGGAGAAAATAATAATCAACGGTCTGTCGCATTTGGAGATGGAATATATCGATCAAAAGACGGAGGCGCTTCCTGGGAAAATATGGGATTAAAAGAATCTGAACATATTGGAATGATAAAAGTGCATCCAAATAACTCTAATATCATTTGGGTTGCCGCTTATGGGCCTTTATGGAACTCTGGAGGAGAACGCGGAATATATAAAACCACAGATGGCGGTAAAAATTGGAAACGAGTTCTGCATATTTCAGATCATACAGGATTTAACGAAGTTCATCTTGATCCCAGAAACCCAGATATTTTATATGCAACCTCTCATCAAAGACAAAGAAAGGTTTGGACTTACGTTTCCGGTGGACCAGAAAGTGGTTTATATAAATCATTGGATGGTGGAGAAAACTGGATTCAATTAAAAAATGGCATCCCAGGATCAGATAAAGGTCGATTTGCAATTGCCATTTCACCGGTAAATCCAGATGTAATTTACTGTATGATTGAAGGACATGGATTCTATAAAAGTCTAAATCGAGGTGCAAGCTTCAATAGAGAAAGTGGACATTCAACAAGTGGAAATTATTATGTTGAGCTATTTGCGTCTCCGCATGACGTAAATACCATATATAGCATGGACACATACGCTCAATGGTCAACAGATGGAGGGAAGTCTTTTAAAAGACTTGGAGAAAAAGGGAAACATGTAGATAATCATGTGGCATGGATAGATCCTGAGAATCCTGATCATTTAATATTGGGTTGTGATGGAGGATTATATGAAACTTGGGACCATGCCAGCTCATGGCACTTTAAATCGAATTTACCGATTACACAATTTTATAGAGTGGCGACAGACAATGCGAGTCCATTTTACAATGTTTATGGCGGCACACAAGATAATTTTTCTTTAGGAGGACCCAGCAGAACTATTAATGACAGAGGTATTGTAAACAGCGATTGGTACGTAACTCAAACAGGAGACGGGTTTGAATCCCAAGTTGATCCAATAAATCCAAATATCGTTTATGCTCAAGCCCAATATGGTTGGCTTCAACGTTATGATAGATTAAGTGGTGAAGGAGTTCCTATAAAGCCAATTCCCAATCCAGATGAAAAAGCTCTGCGTTGGAATTGGGATGCGCCTCTATTAATAAGTCCGCACGACAATAAGACACTTTATTTTGCAGCTAATAAAGTTTTCAAAAGTACAGATAGAGGGAACTCTTGGGAATCAATTTCAGGAGACTTAACCCGTAAAATAGATAGAAATCGATTGCCACTTATGGATAAGGTTTGGAGCATTGATGCGATAGGAAAAAATGGCAGCACAACAATTTATGGCAACATTGTTGCTTTGAATGAATCTAGCTTGCAAAAGGGACTACTGTATGTCGGTACCGACGATGGTTTAATACAGATATCCGAAAATGATGGTAAATCCTGGGAAAAGATTGAAAAGTTCCCTTTTGTCCCAAATAAAACATATGTAAATGACATTAAATCTTCGCTTCACCAAAATAATGTAGTTTATGCAGCCTTTAATAATCATAAAAACGGTGATTTTAAGCCATATGTTTTGATGAGCAAAAACAAGGGAAAAACATGGTCTAATATTTCAGGAAATTTACCAGACAGAGGTTCAGTCTATAGTATTGCGGAAGATCACATCAACCCTCTTTTACTTTTCGCAGGAACTGAATTTGGTATTTATTTCACCACAAATGGAGGAGAAAAATGGGAAAAATTTGGATCAGGCCTGCCAACAGTTGCCGTGCGGGATATAGAAATTCAACGACGTGAAAATGATCTAGTTTTAGCAACTTTTGGAAGAGGCTTTTACATAATGGATGACTATAGTCCATTGCGAGAATTCTCCGATGAAAATCTTGAAAAGAAAGTATATGCATTTAAAACAAAACCAGGACTAGTATACAATCAAGCAAGTCCGATTGGCTATCGTCCCCCTGGGTTTTTGGGGGCACAATATTTCATGGGTGATAACCCTGAACTAGGCGTAACCTTTACCTACAATATTAAAAAGTCTCCGAAAAGTCTAAAATCCAAAAGGCAAGAAAAAGAAAAAGACAACCTTAATATTGTTTACCCTAGTGCAAGTGAAATTCGCAAAGAAAAGCATGAAGTTGAGCCCTACATCCTATTAATTATTAGCGATGAAAAGGGAATACCGATTCGTCGAATATCAAGACCGTATTCCAATGGTATTAAGAGATACACATGGGATGGCAGAGTTAGTCGAAAAGACAATCCTAAAAGGGGAGCTCATTTTGCTCCAGAAGGTGAATACTTTTTTCAATTGATCTCATTTTCTAAAGGCGCATTCGATACATTATCATCAAATCAAAAATTCAGCCTTAATCATTTAAACAACTTATCTCTTCCGGCTTTAGACGACGAACTTTTAAAGTTTCAATCGCTATCGAATGAAACTCTAAGAATATATGATAGATTAGATATGAGCCTAAACGAAACCGTTGAATTAGTAGAGAGACTAGAAGAATCCCTGAAAATATCGCCCGAAGGTAATCTTAATGATCTTGAGGCCTTAGTTCAAATGGAGGTAAAATTAAGAGAGATTTTAAATGAACTTAATGGTGACAAAGATATTTCTGAGCATGAGTTTGAGGTTCTTCCTGGATTAGGTGAACGTCTATCCATGGCTACATGGGGGTCATTTGGAATGCGCTCTAAGCCAACTTCTACGATGCACGAACAATTGAGAATTGTTCGCGAAGCACTTCCAAAACTCCAGGAAAAACTCGAAAAAATCAAAGCATCCATCGAGCAGATTGAAGAAAAAAATATAAATTCAGGCACTCCGTATTTGAGAGGAGTAATGGACAGGTATGTTAAATGAAGTATAAAGAAATTAAGACCTAATCTTTTATTTCAAGTGTATATGTCTATACCCGATAGACAAAAGCATTAATATTCATTCCGGCACCAACAGAGGCAAAAAGTAAAATATCTCCTTCTTCTATTTTGTGACCCATGTATTCCTCTTTTCTAACTAAATCAAATAAAGTTGGAACAGTTGCTACTGAACTGTTTCCTAACCATTGAATTGACATAGGCATAACCTCATCCAGGTTAGTCTCAATATCATAAAGTTTAAAAAGTCGTTCACCGACAGAATGATCCAATTTAGCATTGGCTTGATGCATGAAAATCTTTTTAACCTCTGAAAGATGCACTCCAGCATTATCCAAAGCAGCTTTCATTGCATCAGGAACTTTGGAAATTGCAAATTCATAAATCTTACGGCCTTTCATTTTTAACAACCTCTCCTTTCTATCTAGTTTTGGATTATTTGAGGGATTAGACTTTAAAAAATACGCTTCATTTTTAGTATAAGATAGGGCTGCCCTACCTAGAATACCTTTGTCTAATTCTGTCATCTGAAGTTCAAAGCACGCTGCTCCTGCTCCATCTGAAAAAATCATTGAGTCCCTATCATGCTTATCAACCATGCGCGATAGTGTTTCTGTTCCAATAACTAAAGCACGCTTTGCCATACCACTTCTTAAATATGCTTCAGCAATTATAACTCCTTGGATCCATCCTGGGCAACCAGCTAAAACATCAAAAGCAACAACATTTGGATTTTCAATTTCCATTATGTGTTTTACCCTTGATGCGATACTTGGCATTTGTTCCATAACTCTCGAACCAATCTCAATATCACCAAAATTTTGACCGACAATTAACAAATCCAAATCTTCTTTATTCCAACCAGCATCTTTTAAAGCCTTTAATCCAGCCTCAGCGGCCAAATCTTTTGAGGTTTGATCTGGTCTAGCATAACGCCGCTCAGTAATTTCAGTTATTTTTTGAAACTTTTCAATAATTACATCATTTTCATAACCAATACGATTTCCACTTTCATCTAAAAATTTATGATTAAGAAATGCGTTGTTAGGAACTGCCAAATCTGGAATAACAGATCCTGTGCCTGTGATTATTATCGCGGATTTCATGGTGGCAAAAGTACCTTTTTCATTTGAATGATGCGTACTTTTACGATTTAAAATAAATATCCAATAAAGTAGATAGTTAAGTCTCAACAATTACATTCATTTTCTTGTTACATCATTTTAACCCACACTGAATAATTATAATATGAATTCCTTCGAAAAAACGGAAGAACGCGAACATCAAAGCTCCAGTTTTGATAACCCTATTAGAGAGGATGCTTTTTTAAAAAGTGATGATGAAAAGATGAGTATCATAGAAAAACACATGGAGGGGATTTTAGAAACACTTGGTATGGATTTGAAAGACGATAGCCTCAAGGGCACCCCTAGAAGAGTCGCAAAAATGTATGTTAAGGAAACTTTTGGAGGGTTGAACCCCTCCAGAGAACCAGCTTTAAACACTTTTAATAACACATACAAGTATGGCGAAATGCTTGTGGAAAAAAATATTGTGGTTTACTCTACATGTGAGCACCACCTAATGCCAATTATTGGTCGCGCTCATATCGCGTACCTTTCAAAAGATAAAGTGATAGGATTGAGCAAAATGAATAGAATTGTTGATTTTTATGCAAAACGTCCGCAGGTTCAAGAACGTCTAACAAGGCAGATAACTAGCGCTATGCAAAATGCCTTAGGGACTGATGATGTTGCAGTTTTAATAGATGCAAAACATTTATGTGTTAATGCCAGAGGAATTCGAGATATTGACTCAAGCACAGTAACGGCTGAATATGGTGGGAAATTTAAAAATGATGAAGCATTGAAAGCATCATTCTTAACTTACACTCAACTAAAAACTGATTTTGAGGATTAAGCATGGAAAAGCTACACATATATGATAGCCTTAGTTCTGAACTAAAACCTTTTTCTTCCATTAAGGATGGTAAAGTAGGCATGTATGTTTGTGGCCCCACAGTTTACAGTGATGTTCACTTGGGAAATGTTAGAACTTTTTTAAGTTTTGACGTCATATTTAGATATTTAAAATACTTAGGCTACAATGTCAGATATGTCAGAAATATAACTGATGTTGGTCATTTAGTAGACGATATTGACGAAGGGGAAGATAAAATTGCTGTTAAAGCAAAAGCTGAAAATATTGAACCTATGGAGATAGTTCAGCGCTACAGCCAAGGGTTTCATGAAGTCATGAGGGCTTTTAATGCTCTACCTCCGTCAATTGAACCTACAGCAACTGGTCATTTAATAGAACAAATTGAGATTATCAAAAAACTCATAAATTCCGGTTTGGCTTATGAATCTAATGGATCCGTATATTTTGATATAGTTCATTATAATAAGAATAACTCATACGGAGAGCTTTCCGGAAGGGACATTAATGATATGCTTAATGGTTCGAGAGATCTAAGCGGCCAGTCTGACAAAAAATCTCCATTAGACTTTGCTCTTTGGAAAAAAGCTTCCGCTGGACATATTATGCGTTGGCCGAGCCCATGGAGTATTGGTTTCCCTGGCTGGCATATTGAATGCTCTGCTATGAGCTCAAAATATTTAGGTGACTCTTTTGATATCCATGGAGGCGGTATGGATCTTAAATTCCCGCACCACGAATGCGAAATTGCTCAAAATATTGGTGCTACCGATAAAAAAGGCGCAAATAACTGGATACACACCAATATGCTGACGTTAAACGGTCAAAGAATGTCTAAGTCTACAGGAAACACATTACTTCCGGGAGAACTTCTTAGCGGTAAGTCTAAACACCTAACCCGCTCTTATTCAGCGAATACAACACGATTCTTTATTCACCAAGCCCACTATAGATCAATCTTAGATTTTAGCGACGCCGCACTTCAAGCAGCTGAAAAAGGTTACAAAAGACTTATATCATCCCGTAATATTTTAAATAAAAGACCTGAGAATGGGCCCAAAATAGGTTCGTTCGATGTTAATAAATGGGATAAGTCATGTCAAGCTACCATGAATAATGACTTTAATAGTCCGCAATTGATAGCTAATCTTTTTAAAGCTGTTAAAGTAATTCAAAATGATTCTAAAGATTTTAGTGTTCTGGGCAAAGATGGAGCCATTCTACTTGCCGAGAAAATGGACTTATGGATGTATGATATACTTGGATTGACCAATGATGATAAGGCTGATTCTAATAATTATCAAACCGCATTGAAAGCGGCCATGGAAATTGTTATCGAAACAAGAAAAAACGCGAGAGATAAAAAAAATTGGGCAAAAAGTGATTCGATTAGAGAAAAGTTATCAAATGCAGGAATCACTATAAAAGACGGAGCTGCCGGTAGTGATTTCTCGATAAGCTAATGAAGTTAATTAAATTCTTAATAAGCCTACCGTTACTATTTATTATTGGATTTTATAAATATATCATCTCGCCTCTCACCCCACCAACATGTCGACACAGCCCATCATGTTCAGAATATGCATCGCAAGCAATAAAAGAATGGGGTCTACTGCACGGAAGCTGGCTTTTTTTAAATCGTATTATCAAGTGTAATCCTTGGGGAACTCATGGGTTTGATCCAGTTCCGAAAAAAAAATCCAATAAACAAAAATAAATTTTATCAAAATTCTGCTCATAGCAATTTCTATTTGCATCAAAATTACTCATCAGATGCTACCTTCGTTTTATGCTACTCACTTTAACTTGGGCTGCTGAGAGAGGTGTTGAAATTGGGCCCCTTTTTCTGCGCTACTATCAAATGCTTTTTTTTGTTGGATTTCTAGGGGGATTTTACCTGATGAAGCGATACTTCCAAAAAGAAGGAATCAAACAAGAAACTCTAGATAATTTACTTGTATACATCGTTTTAGCAACCATTGTAGGAGCGAGACTAGGTCATGTTTTTTTCTATGATTGGGTCTATTACAAAATGAATATTACAGAAATATTCATGCCCTGGAAGGGTGGGTTAGCCTCACACGGCGCAGCAATTTTAATTCCATTAACGTTATACTATTTTTCGAGAAAAAATTTAAAAGAAATTAAACATGGATTTCTTTGGCTCATGGATAGAGTTGTTATTGCAGTAGCTTTAGCTGGAGCATTAATCCGACTTGGTAATTTTACCAATTCAGAAATTTATGGAGATCCCGTTAATCACTCAACAGAAACTGTTTTTATGAGACCAGTTTTAGATTATTTTGATTCTTACTTTTCAAATGCAATAGAAAAAATAGAATTTGAAGCCAATGGTAATTATATGATTACAGACAGTCTTGACCTTCCTGAGTATGAAATGACAATAACTCCGACAGAGGGCGTATCTATTGGAGCAGTGCAATCTCTTCTAGAAGTTCATATGATGCCACTATTTAATTTCCAAAGTCGAGATAATAGAAACATATATATTCCTGAAGATTCTTATTTTTCTCCAAATGGGGGAAATAGCTATAAACTAATTTTGTACGGAATTCCACGATTCCCATCTCAATTATTTGAGGCGGCCGGTTATTTTATTATTTTCTTATTACTTCTAGTATTGGGGGAAAAAGAACAATTAGATTATCGAGGGAGAATTTTTGGCATCTTTCTTATTCTAGTATTTGGTTTTCGAATAGCTGTGGAATTTTTAAAAGCAAACCAGAAACAATTTGAAGCAACTATGGATTTTAATATGGGGCAGATTCTAAGTTTACCACTTGTTATAATTGGCTTTTATCTTGTAATTAAATCCCTAAGGTTCCGTCTCAAATCATGACTAAAAATAAAAACTTAAAAATTTTAGGGAAAATTGCACTATTCGCTGCATTGTCCATGTTTTTATATTCTCAAATAGCCCCATCAGTAAATTCTTCAAAATTAAATAAGTCCCAAAATATCAATAAAAAAACATTTGAACCGACTTTTTCCGAAGAAGCAAAAGGTTATTTCATAAATGCAAATTCTGATACAATTGCCGACTTTAGGATAGAATTAGCCAAAACGACTAAGGAAATTCAAATCGGGATGATGTGGAGAAAAAGTATGTCAATAGATATGGGCATGCTATTCTTAATGCCGGAAGAAAAAATTCAAAGCTTTTGGATGAAAAACACATATATACCGCTTGATATAATTTATATTAACTCAAATAACCAAGTCATAAGCATCAAGGAAAATGCTAAACCCATGAATGAAAGCCCCCTCCCATCGGAGAAGCCAGCCATTTATGTTTTAGAAATTCTTGGTGGAACAAGTGCAAAATTAGGAATCAAACCTGGCGATATATGGAAATGGAAAAAAGTATAAAAAATTTACATTTTATAATCATAACCCTATTTTTCTCTTTTTCAGGGCATTCCCAAAGTTTAAATAGAGGTGAGACTGAAAAAAATGAAAATAATTTCGATTGGCTGGTCTATACGATAAGTACTAATACACCTCCTCACGAGTGGGCATGTGAACCTAGCATTGCTGTCAACCCAAAAGGTAATCAAATCATAGCAGGGTCTGTTTTAGATCAAGTTCATAGAACAAATGAAAACGGAAATGCTCGATCCGAAAACTGGAGTCATCAAACATTAGTCTCTCCATATGGGGTTTGGGGAGATCCAATAATTCAATATGACTATGATGGAAGAGCATATTTCTTGCATCTAGCTACTCCAAATGGGAAAAAAGATGGTGACTACCTCGATAGAATTGTTCTACAATATTCTGATGATCATGGCATAACATGGAGTTCTGGAAGCAGTATTGGTTACAATCCACCAAAAGATCAAGACAAGGAGGGTATTGCCATTGATAAGAATAATATTTTGCATGTCTCCTGGACTGAATTTGATAAATACGGCGAAATTGATAAATCAAAGTACCGCTCTAGAATAAGATATTCTCAGTCATTAGATCGGGGAAATACATGGTCTAGAGCTATTACTATTTCATCAAATGAGGGTGACTGCATTGATGATGACAACACTACGGAAGGAGCGATCCCAGCAGTTGACCCATCTAGCGGAGTTATTGTTATCTGGAGTTTTCAAGACACTATCTGGTTGAATAGGTCAAATGATGATGGGGCTTTAACTTGGCTAAAGAGTGAACGGCCAATTGTCACTCATGTTGGAGGGTGGGCACAAGAAATTCCTGGTTTTGGTCGAGCTAACGGAATGCCAATTTCAAAATTTTTAACAAATGGTGATTTGCATTTAGTATTTGGTGAACAATCAGAGGGGAAATCATGGTTGACTCATATGACATCAAATGACGGCGGTGTAAAATGGTCAAGCAAAAAAAAAATACCCTACCCAAATAGTGTGATTCATCACTTCATGCCATGGTTTACTGTAGATACAACAGATAACTCTCTTCATATAATTGCATATGGACAGATAGACACAACATCATGGGAAACTCAAGCATTTCATAGTTACAGCTATGATGGTGGACTCACATGGAGACATCACGCATTAGCGGAGTCTTTTTCACCTACTCCAGATCATTTTTTTGGAGACTATAACGGTATAGTTGCGCATCCTAAAAGTGGCCTTCACATGGTTTGGACTCAACAGGTTAATGGCATCAACTCTATCTATTATGGAAATATGATGAGGAATGATGAAAGAAAAGTAAATGGGGTAATAAAAAAAGAAAAGGAAAAATAAAATTCAGAAAATGAAATTACTATTAGCCTCAACATCTTCTATTCACGGCCATTCATATTTAAGTTATTTTAAGGAAGCCTGGACAAGTCATTTTAAAAATATAAATGGACCTGTTATTTTTATTCCTTATGCTCGACCAGGAGGCGTCTCATGGGATGATTATACCGAAGTTGCTGCCAAAGCCTTTAAAGCAGAAGGGATTGATCTAAAGGGGATTCACACGTTCGATAGCCCTCGCGATGCTGCAATAAAAGGTGGTGGGTTTTTTACAGGAGGAGGAAATACATTTGTTTTATTGAAGACATTAATAGATAATGACTCCTTTAAAGTAATCGATGAACATGTTAGACTTGGGAAACCCTACATGGGAACCTCTGCAGGAAGTAATATTGCTGGTTCAACAATTGGAACAAGTAATGATATGCCCATAATATATCCCCAGACATTTAACGCCTTTAACTGGGTTCCATTTAACATTAACCCTCACTATCAAGACCCATCAAACAATTCAACTCATATGGGAGAAACTAGAGAAACAAGAATCCAAGAATTTCACATTTATAATAAAACTCCGGTAATAGGACTAAGAGAAGGTTCTTATATCCAGTCTAATGGGGAAGAACACTTTTTAAAAGGCGATTTATCAGCTCGAATTTTTAAAGCTAGAAAACATCCATTTGAAATTAGTGACGGTGCATTGAGTATTTGATATTTTAATTTTATTGCTTTTTAGATAGAAGTACCTTTACGTTATGAATAATTCATTGAAAAAATCCGTCCTTCTGATACTCGACGGTTGGGGTATAGCCGCGAATCCAAAAGTATCCGCTGTAGATATTGCCAAGACCCCTTTTATGGATTCTCTAAAAAAAGATTCTACTGGTTCTCAATTGGAAGCCTCAGGTTTATCCGTTGGTCTACCAATAGGCCAAATGGGTAACTCGGAAGTAGGACATATGAATTTAGGAGCGGGACGAATTGTGTATCAAGACTTAGCAAAAATTGATATTGCAATCGAAAAAAAAACCATATCGCAAAATGAAACCTTTCAAAACTTATTAAAAAATTGTAAAGGGAAACGATTGCACTTGATAGGCCTCGTTAGCGATGGAGGAGTTCACAGCCATGTTAATCATCTAAAAGGACTACTAACTTTATTTGCTGAAGAAGACATTGATAACATTTATTTACATGCCTTTACTGATGGAAGAGATACTGATCCTAAGAGTGGTAAAGGTTTTTTGCAAGATGTAGATACGCACATGAAGAAAACTACAGGCCAAATAGCAAGTATTTGTGGACGTTACTATTCTATGGACCGTGATAATAGATGGGAGAGGATTCAAAAAGCTTATAATCTCATAATAAAAGGAGAAGGAAGACGATACAACGGTAATGCCTCTGATGCGATTCAATCAGCCTATGACCTTGGGCAGACAGATGAATTTATTTTACCCATTCAAATTAAACCAATTCAGATCTGCAGTGGAGATGTTGTTTTATTTTTTAATTTTCGAACTGATAGAAGTCGACAGTTGACAAGAGTCATAAGTCAGGAAAATTTTCCTGACTATCAAATGACAAAATTAAATACACAATTTTATACATTAACAAAATATGATAAAGCATATACTGGAGTTCAAGTGATTTTCGAAAAAAATAATTTAAAAAACACTCTAGGTGAAGTTCTCGAAAATGCGGGAAAAAGACAAATTCGCATTGCGGAAACCGAAAAATACCCTCATGTCACTTTCTTTTTTTCAGGAGGAAGAGAAGAGAAGTTTAACAATGAGAAGAGAATATTGTGTCCATCAGCAAAAGTAGCAACCTATGATCTCATGCCAGAAATGAGTGCTAATGAAATTTGTGAAGCAATTATTCCTGAATTGGAGAATGAATCTGCAGACTTCATATGCTTAAATTTCGCCAATCCCGATATGGTAGGACATACTGGGAATATTTCTGCTACTATAAAAGCGGTTGAAACTGTTGATAGCTGCAGTCAAAAATTAGTTGATATTGGAGTCAAAAATAATTATACGTTCTTTATTTTAGCAGATCATGGAAATGCAGATTTTATGATCAACAAAGATGGAAGCCCAAATACAGCACATACAACTCAGCCGGTTCCATTTTATATTGTAACAGATTTAAAATTTAATTATAAGCTTGAAAATGGAATTTTAGGAGATGTTGCACCAACAATACTAGATTGGATGGGAATTAACAAGCCTAAAGAAATGACTGGGAAATCCTTGATTACTCAAATATGATTATTATAAAATCCAAGGATGAAATTGAACGCATGCGGATCAGTGCATTAATGGTTTCAAAAACATTAGGAATGCTTGCTTCTGAAATAAAGCCAGGGGTTACATCACTTTATTTAGATAAACTAGCAGAGAGCTTTATACGCGACAATGGAGGCAAACCTGGATTTCTTGGAATGTATGATTTCCCTAATACCTTATGCACCTCTGTAAACAGTGAAGTTGTGCATGGGATTCCATCAAACAAGCCTCTACTTGATGGTGATATAATTTCTATTGATTGCGGAGTTCTATTTGACGAATATTACGGAGATCATGCTTATACATTTTCTGTAGGTGAAATATCTAAAGAGATTAAGGACCTTCTTGAGACTACAAAGGAGTCTCTCTATAAAGGGATTTCTGAAATGCGAAGTGGAAAAAGAGTTGGAGATATAGGCTATGCCATACAAGAGCATTGCGAATCTAAAGGATATGGAGTAGTTCGTGAATTAGTAGGACATGGACTAGGAAAAAAACTACATGAAGACCCTCAGGTGCCAAATTATGGCAAAAGAAATACTGGGAAATTATTAAAAAACGGAATGGTTCTAGCAATCGAACCTATGATTAACCTTGGAACTCACCGTGTCCGACAATTAGAAGATGGCTGGAGTATTGTAACAGAAGACAATAAAGTGTCCGCGCATTTCGAACATGACATTGCGATAGTCAATGGGTATCCAGAAATTTTGTCCACATTTGATTACATTCATGAGGCCCTTGGAATAAAGGGGGAAAGTCATAATATAAGCTCATGATTGAACTAGCTCTAAAATATATACCCCGCCCATGGCTCATACGTCTTAGTATGGTGATGAGAGTTATTGGACCAATCATATACTCGGGGAACAACTTTACCGATCCAATAGATGGACGTAGCTATCGAAAATTTTTGCCATATGGATACAGTGGACGGATTCGTAATAACGCGATGAGTCCAGGAACCAATTCTCTTGAAAGACACCGACTACTTTATTTATATCTGAAGATTTCCACAAAATTTTTCACGAAGAAACTTAAAGTATTACATATTGCTCCGGAACAATGCTTCTATTATAGATTCAAGCAACTAAATAATCTTGAAGTCATATCTGGTGATATTGAATCCCCCTTAGCTGATATACATTTCGATTTACACCAAATACCATTAAAAGAAAATACATTTGATGTGATTTTTTGCAACCATGTTCTTGAGCATGTTAACAATGATATCACTTGTCTAAATGAGTTATATAGAGTTATGAAACCAGGTGGATGGGGAATATTTCAAGTGCCCTTTGTAAGGGGGACAAAAAAAACAATTGAAGACCCTTCCATTACAGACCCAGCGGAAAGAGAGAGGAGATTTTTACAGTATGACCATGTAAGACTCTACGGAGAAGACTATCCTGAGAGACTTGAGTCCATTGGCTTTAGGGTGGAAACAGTAATTTTAGGTAGAACACTTCCCGAAAAAGATGTTAAACGTTTTGGGATCCCAAAAAACGAACCTCTTTTTGTTTGCCACAAGGATTAATTAGGCTAAAAAATCACAATAGCAATCATGAAAGAGAAGCGATCTCCTTAGCCATCTTGGCTTCTTCTTGCTGAGCCAAATCAGGATCAACTAAGATTCTTCCAGAATGCTCATCAATCATAATTTTCTTTCGCTGAGCAATTTCCATTTGACGTTGAGGAGGTATAGTAAAGTAAGAGCCACCTGAAGCTCCACGTTCGATAGAAACAACCGCAAGACCATTATTTACTTTAGAACGGATTCTATTATAAGCCGCTAAAAGCCTATCATCAGATAAAGCTTTCGCAAGGGATTCAGAACGTTCCAATAATAATTTCTCTTCTTTTTCAGTTTCATTGACTATTGAATCTAATTCACCTTTTTTAAACTCTAGATGGCTTTGACGCTCTTCATACTTTTCTTGAATAGTTGTCAACAACAAGCCGCGGGTCTCAACTACTACCTCAAATTCTCCAATATGCTTTTCAGCCAATTGAATTTCTAATTCTTGATATTCTGTCTCTTTTGCAATAGCGTCAAACTCACGATTATTACGAACATTTTTCTGTTGTTCCTCGTATTTTAATATTTTTTCTTGACATGCCTTTATCAACTGTTTGTGGCCTTTAATTTCCGTCTTCGCCGATGTAACTTCCTCGTCTACCTTAGATAATCGAGTTTTCATCCCAGCAATTTCATCTTCTAAATCTTGAACTTCTAACGGTAATTCACCGCGGAGGTTGCGAATTTCGTCAATACGTCGATCTACAATTTGAAGATCATAAAGCGAACGAAGTTTTTCTTCAACTCCAGTAGTTTTTGCTGTATTTGTCTTTTTTGCCATTTCAGGATGTAATGATTGGATTCGTTATTGATTCCGTTTTAATGACCGCGAAATTAGTCATTTTAGAGCGAATGTAATCAGTAATTAATTGAATTGTATGTTGTTCGCTCTCCCAATGACCAATATCAGCTAAAAATATAACTTTTTTCGCATCAAAAAACCTATGGTATGATATATCTGATGTTATGTAAGCATCACTTTTTAATTTAATAGCGTCCGCCAGTAACTCAGAACCAGAACCTCCGCAAAGGGCAACTCGCTTTACTAAATTAGATTTAGAATTTGTATGTTTTATTACTTTGACACCAAAAACCTTTTTTATTTTATTTATAAAATCTTTATCGCTAAGCTCTGTCTCAAGCTCACCAATAACTCCAAAACCAATGTCTTGCGATGAATTGGACATCTCCAACCAAGCATATGAAACCTGCTCATATGGGTGACTATTAATGAGAGCCTTTTCAACCAATTCTTTGCATTCAATCGGCACAATTAATTCCAATCGATCCTCAGTTGCCAATTCTAAATTGCCTAGATCTCCCTTGTAAGGATTTGAACCTTTCAATGCTCGAAATGAGGAGTTACCTTGAACTGTAAATTTACATTGATCATAGCTACCAACTCTGCCTGCTCCGGCATCGAATAGTGCTTCAGAGACAATTTTGGTATATTTCCTTGGAACATGTGTGACTAATTGAAAAAAACCTGGTTTTTTCGGCGAAAGTATTTTCATATTTAATAGACCTAAAGCCTCTCCCATAGCAAAAGAAACTCCACCAGAAATACTATCAAGATTTGTATGTATTGCATATAAAGCAATATCGTTTTTAATTGCCATTATTATACATCTTTCAACTTCATTATCTCCAGTTAAGGATTTTAAACCCTTAAATATTATTGGATGATGAGCTACAATAATATTTGCATCCCTATGAATTGCTTCCAAAATAACTTCTTCTGTGACATCTAATGAAACCAGCACAGAAGAGATTTTTGTTTCACCATCTCCCACTAGTAGACCACAATTGTCATAACTCTCTTGTAATGATAATGGGGCCCAATCTTCCAAAAGTTTTTCTAAATCCTTTATTTTCATGGCTCTAATATAAAAAAGGGCTTTTCGTAAAAGAAAAGCCCTTTCAAAATTAATTAAAATAATTAATTCTACTTCTTGCCATCCATTTCCTCTTTAAGTCGTGCTAAACTATCTAGATCACCTAAAGTAGTTTTTTCAACAGCAGAATTAATAGCTTTTACTCCAGAATTTTTCCCGCCACTTTTACTTTTCTTTGAAGAACCTTCATTGGAATCCAAAACATTCTTGAAATTCTGAGTATGAGAAACCAATATGCGTCGAGTGTCTGAATTAAATTCGATAACAATAAAATCTAATTGCTCTCCGACTCCGATAGAAGAACCATCCTCTTTTAAGGAATGCCTAGCAGGACAATAAACTTCAAGCTCTTGATCTGCAAACCAGATATTAAATCCTTTGTCAGCCGCAGACTTAACCTCTCCCTTATGGCTGCTTTTTAATTCAAATACGCTTGCATAATTATCCCACGGATTCTCCGAAACTTGTTTATGGCCTAAACTTAATCGACGATTTTCGACATCAATATCTAATACTTGAACTTCAAGCTCAGCACCGACAGATGTGAATTCCGAAGGGTGCTTTACTTTTTTTGTCCATGACAAATCAGAAATATGCACCAACCCGTCAATTCCTTCCTCAAGTTCTAGGAAGACTCCAAAATTAGTAAAGTTTCTAACCTTACCATTATGCAATGAACCCTGAACATATTTAGCTGTAATATCAGTCCATGGATCAGGAGTCAATTGCTTAACGCCCAATGACATTTTTCTTTCTTCACGGTCTATTGATAAAACTATAGCATCAACTGAGTCACCGACGCTGAAGAAATCTTGAGCAGAGCGCAAATGCGAACCCCAACTCATCTCAGAGACATGAATAAGCCCCTCTACTCCGCTTGCAACTTCAATAAAAGCACCATAGTCAGCTAAAACAGCAACCTTACCTTTAATTTTATCACCTTCTTTTAATGCTGAGTCTAAAGCCTCCCATGGGTGAGGGAATAATTGCTTCAAACCTAATTGAATTCTAGTTTTTGCTTCATCAAAATCAAGAATAACAACATTAATTTTCTGATCAAGCTCAACAACCTCAGAAGGGTGATTTATGCGACTCCATGAAAGATCTGTAATATGAACCAATCCATCAACTCCACCCAAATCAATAAATACACCATAACTGGTTATATTCTTGACAATTCCTTCTAAGACTTGGCCTTTTTCAAGTTGCCCTATTATTACTTTCTTTTGTTCTTCAAGATCTGCTTCAATTAGAGCCTTGTGAGAAACCACAACATTCTTAAATTCATGATTGATCTTTACAATCTTAAATTCCATCGTCTTCTCAACGTAAACATCATAATCGCGGATAGGTTTGACATCAATTTGGGAACCAGGCAAAAAGGCCTCCAGCCCAAAAATATCTACAATCATTCCACCTTTGGTTCTGCACTTCACAAAACCTTGAACAATTTCCTCTGTATCAAAGGCTTCATTCACTCTATCCCAAGCTTTTATTGATCTAGCTTTTCGATGTGACAACACTAGCTGCCCTAATTTGTCTTCTTGCTTATCAACTAAAACCTCTACAATATCTCCAACCTTTAAATCAGGGTTATATCGAAATTCATTTAAAGAAACTACACCCTCGGATTTAGAGTTAATATCAATTATCACATCTCTATCAGAAACGCTTACTACTTTTCCTGAAACTAACTGATGTTCTAATGAGGTCATGAGAGTATCCTCGTACATTTTCTCCAAAGCAATTAAATCTTCTGATCGCTTCACTGAAGTTGATTCATAGGCCTCCCAATCAAAAGGAGTCTCTTCCTGGTCTTCTTCTAAAATGATATCTTCTTCATCAACCTTTTCCTCAACAGCAGTATCTGACTCTAAATTATCTGGAGTAGTCTTTACCGTTCTGGGCTTTTTAGTTGAGATTTCTTTTGAATCACCATTCAACTCACTTGCTTCGTCCATGATATCAACAGAGACAATCTCATTCAATATATTCTCTTCAGAAAGTTTAGAATCTTTTTCAGAAGATATTTTAGATACTATTTTTTCTACTGCCGGCTTCTTAGCTGATGATTCATCAGCTGATGGCTTCTTAGCTG
>TARA_B110000858_G_scaffold31786_1_pt1 | contig 19214 bp, 20 predicted proteins | sample TARA_B110000858 | Tara Oceans TARA_B110000858 (sample SAMEA4398247) | marine metagenome | biome: Polar Biome; feature: [SRF] surface water layer (ENVO:00010504); material: water (ENVO:00002006), including particulate matter (ENVO:01000060) such as... | depth 5 m | reverse complement strand
TCCGCACAGGAGCTATAGAGGTAGGGGGGAGGAAAAACCTGCTAACCGTTCACTGTAATAGTCTACAACAAACATTTTTTCTTAAAAAGGTACGCAAAAAAGTGAGGAGATTAATATGAGTAGATATAGTAAGAAGCCTGAGACAGCTGTTCGAAGTGATACGAACAATGCGAAAGCGAAGTTAAGGAGTGTTGGGTATGTCAAAGAGTCCAGCGTGGACGAGGAAAGCGGGGAAGAATCCCAAGGGAGGCCTGAACGCTAAGGGTCGTGCTTCCTACAAGGGTGGTAAGCTGAAGGCTCCTGTGAAGAGCGGGGACAATCCGAGACGTGCTTCCTTCTTAGCTCGAATGGGAAACATGAAGGGACCAGAGAAGGGTAGTGATGGTAAGCCCACACGACTTCTTCTTAGTTTGAAGGTATGGGGTGCGTCCTCAAAGGCTGACGCTAGAGCGAAGGCCAGAGCAATTAGCAATAGAAACAAGGCGAAGGATAAGTAGGTGACCGATAAAAAGGTAAATACAGAGAACGTGAAGGTGAACGCTGCAAAGTCTCTTTTGCGTAGAGCTAATAAAGAGTTGTCGTCTATACCTAAATATGACTTTACCCCGCTTGAATTGAAAATGGGAGACGGGGATTCCGCTGGCATGAAGGCGATTACCAATGTTGCTACAGCAGTCCGTCGCGGCATTCGTAAGCTGAAGGGTGGCGAGTCAGAGAAGTCTGTCAAACTGAAGCGTAAGCGGCTCATGGACTTGATTGATGAAACTAAAAGTCTTAAAGACATTGGCTTTGATTTGGGCAGAAAGCCTACAGAAAAGGGTAAGTCTAGTTATACCAATCAAAGTAAGGCTCAGCTTCTTGCTAAGGGAATTGAGCGACGAAAGAAAATGAGATGAAGAACAGCTTAATAGAAACAAGGCGAAGGAATGAATTAAATGGATAAAAGCAAAACACAATCTAGGAAGATGTCACCTCCTAAACCGTCTGGAAGTCTTACTCGCGGGTACGCGGAATCGAGCGCAGTTACACCTATTCGTGCGCTCATTAAGTACCTTGGGGACCGAAAGGATAGAAAGGCTTTTGAGCGTGAAGATAAGATGTACAAGGACTTCCTCGGAAAGCTAACGGAATCTTCAAAGAAGAAGAAGTCATTACTAGAGAAAGATAAATAATGGCTAAAGGGTTGTACGCAAACATCAATGCCCGAAAGAAAAAGGGTATCAGTCGGACTAAGAGTGAGTCTACAGTCAGTGAGAAGTCCTATAAGAACATGAAGTCTGGGTTTCTCAAGAAGAAGATCAAAGCGAAGTAGTCGCAGAGAGGAATATAGTTATGTGTTTTGGTGGTGGCCCTTCGGCAGATGATATTTACGAAACAATCAAGCCTGATCCAGTTAAGCTCCCTTCTTTAAGTATGACAGGTGAGCGAGGCTCAAGGCCTAAGTACGGCGACAAGGCGAGAACGGGAACCGCAAGGCGCAGTCTTCTTTCCTCATATACAGTAGGTGCAGAAAATGACTTGGAAGTTTAAGAACTCTGATGAGATTTGGGACGGCGATACCCATGAATTGGTTGGACGCACGTTTACTGGGGCTACTCGAACCTCTGAGTCGGCTCCGCTAGTTTGGTTTGAGCCGAAAAAGATTGCTTCCCCTTCTAAGCCCAAGCAGGCTGGAAAGAAGCCAGTGCCAAAGAAGAAAGGCTTGACCGCATGGGGGTGATGGGATGAGCTTTGTGGGTACATTAAAGCCAGCGGAGCTACAGATGCTTCGTGGCATTGTGCGCAAGACCGAGTTTGCTCACGTTGAGGCCAGACACGGCAAGTCTTTTGTTACCGACGTGGAGTGTGACAAGCTAATTGACAGCATAGGCCCAGAGGTTGTGGAGCGTATGATAAAATTTGGCGTAGATAAGGGTTTACGATAGGAGTTTTAGCGATGTTATATCTAGCGATTGTGTTGGCTTGCCTTAATACCAGTGCCTCGTCGTGTCAGATATTCACACATAAAATTTCCTATGCCAGTGAGCCCAAGTGCCTCCAGCAAGTTGAGCTTTTGGCTAATAATTTTAATAGTAGGGGGATTATAGCTATGGGTATTTGCGCAAAGGTTTCATTGGGTGAGGACGTTTAGTTGGTAGACTTCAAGTACAAGCCAGATGGCGCGGTCATTAAAGACTTCATGAAGGATAATACATTCTTTCGTGGCATTCGTGGCCCCGTAGGGTCTGGCAAGTCCGTTGCTTCTTGCGTTGAGGTATTCCGCAGGGCTTTAGAGCAGCAGAAGAGCCCGAATGGAATGCGAAAAAGCAGATGGGCTATCATTCGAAACACAAACCCGCAGCTTCGAACCACTACCATTAAGACTTGGCTTGATTGGTTCCCAGAAGAGAACTGGGGTAAGTTTACTTGGTCAGTGCCGTACACCCATCACATCAAAAAGGGCGACATTGACCTAGAGGTTATCTTCTTAGCACTTGATAGACCCGAAGATGTTAAGAAACTTCTGTCTTTAGAGCTTACTGGCATCTGGATTAACGAAGCCAGAGAGATACCTAAGTCTATTATTGATGCTTGCACGATGCGCGTCGGCCGATTCCCCTCTATGCGTGATGGTGGACCTAGCTGGACAGGCGTAATTGCAGATACTAACGCTCCAGAAGAGGACCATTGGTGGCCTATTATGTCTGGAGAGGTTCCAATCCCAGACCATATACCGCGTGAGCAAGCTAAGATGCTAGTTAAGCCAACGAACTGGCAGTTTTTTACACAACCCTCTGGTATGTCTGAGGTTCGTGACGAAGCTGGGGAGATTGACGGGTATAAAGCAAACCCCGAAGCTGAAAATCAGAAGAATATGATGAAGTCTTACTACACAAACCTTATTCAAGGTAAGACAAAGTCATGGATTGATGTCTATGTGATGAACCGCTTTGGTCACATTCAAGACGGGAAGCCTGTTTATCCAATGTTTGCACCAGAAGTCCACGTTGCTAAGGAAGAAATACCGATTGCCGCTGAGTTGCCTGTATATGTGGGCGTTGACTTCGGCTTAACCCCAGCCGCTGCTATCGGGCAGAAGGTCAGAGGGCGCTGGCTAATTCAGTCTGAGATTGTTGCTATTGATATGGGCGTGGTTAGGTTTGCGGAGGTTCTGAGGAATGAACTATCAACCCGTTTCTTTGCTTGCCCAGAGGTTCATATATATGGAGACCCAGCAGGGGATTTCCGAGCCCAGACTGATGAGTCAACGCCGTTTCAAATCCTTAGAGGTGCTGGATTGAAGGCATATCCAACACATTCTAACTCTGTAGACCTGCGGCTTGAGTCTGTTTCCTCTCAGCTTATGAAGATGGTTGAGGGTAAGTCTGCATTTCTACTGGATAGAAGGTGCAATACGCTTATCAAGGGGTTCGAAGGTGGGTATGGGTATAAACGGATGGAGGTTAGCGGGGAGCGCTATGCTGATAAGCCCGACAAGAATATGTTTTCCCACATTCACGACGCCCTGCAATACTTAATGCTAGGCGCTGGCGAGGGTCGGGCGCTATTGAATAATCAAAAGCCCATGCAGGCAACTGTTGTGAAGCGTGACTTCGATGTATTCGGCAAGAAGCCTGCAAGGGGGCAACGCAGGCAGGGGCTCTGGTCGCGTATGTAATTGTGCGTTGATATTATCTTGATTGTGTGATTTTCAATTACCATCTTTCTAAGGAGAATTTATATGTGTTTAGGTCCATCAAGCGGCGAAAAAAGAGCAGCCGCAAATCAACGTAAAGAGGCGGCTTTAGCTAAACAAGAGGCAGCTAAGGAGCGAGCCTCTGATAAGCGCGATGACATCAGCGATGCTTTGTCTGCTCGATCTGAGCGCAAAGGGATGGGTGGCGGTAAAGGTCGTCGATCCCTTTACTCTTCATCCACCAGTAGTTCTGGCTCTGGTTTTTTAGGTAGGTTTCAATAGATGCACGACCCCGCAAAGAAGTACATTGCAAAGTACGAAAAGGCTAAGGCCTTCCGTGAGAATTGGGTTCCATTGTTTGAGGAGTGCTATGAGTATGCGCTTCCACAGCGGGAATCTTTCTATGCAGAAACTGCGGGGCAGCGTCGAGACGATAAGATTTTTGACGAAACCGCTGTGGTTGGCGTTCAGGAGTTTGCAAGTAGACTGCAACACGGCATCGTTCCTAACTTTGCTAGATGGGCTGACTTTACCTCTGGTAGCGAAGTCCCTCCAGAAGACAGGGATCGGGTCAATAATGAGTTAGATGAGGTTACTGAGTACGTCTTTGAGGTGATTCAAAACTCTAACTTTGGGCAAGAAGTCCATGAGTCGTTCATGGATTTAGCTGTTGGTACTGGCATTATTTCAGTTGAAGAGGGCGACGCCCTTAATCCTGTTGTATTTTCTGCTATTCCACTGCCGCAAGTCGTACTTGATACTGGCCCTGACGACAGAATTGACCATGTGTTCCGAGAACGTAAGAAGGTTCCGTTCGAACACCTTAGTATTCTGTACCCTAAGTCAACATTTGACCCAAAGGTTATGGCGTTAATGGCTTCAGATTCCACGACGGATGTACTTGAGGTTGTTTGCCGTGACTATTCCAAGCGAAATGAAGAAGCATATTTGCATTATGCTATCTGCCAGCGGACCAAGACAGTCCTACACTACAAACAGTTGAACGGTGTCGGCTCTAATCCGTATGTATGCTTCCGCTGGGCCAAGTGTGCAGGGGAAGTTTATGGTCGAGGGCCGCTTATCAATGCTCTCTCTGCTATTAAGACGACAAACTTAACTATCGAGCTTATTCTTGAGAACGCACAGATGTCTATCTCTGGAGTCTACCAAATGGAAGATGATGGAGTTGTTAACATAGATACAATCCAGCTTGTTCCAGGCTCTATTATCCCTAAAGCTATGGGTTCCTCTGGGCTTCAGCCTATTAATGCTGCTGGACGGTTCGATGTTGCGCAGCTTGTTCTTGGAGATATGCGCCAGAATATCAAAAAGGCTCTATACAACGATATGTTGGGTAATCCAGACAAAACACCAGCCACCGCTACTGAAGTAGCAGAGCGTATGGCCGATCTATCGCGCCGTATGGGTGCTGCCTTTGGTCGCCTTCAGTCTGAGTTGGTTCAGCCCATCCTTCAGCGTGTTGTTTATGTCCTGAAGAAGCAGGGGCGGATTGAATTGCCCACCATCAACGGACGAGAAGTAAAGGTTAAGCCAACCTCTCCTCTCGCTCAAGCCCAAGCCAATCAAGATATCTCTAGTGTCGCTCGCTTCCTTGAGATGGTCGGTGGAGCCTTTGGCCCTGAGATGATGCAGATGCTCATTGACAGTGAGGAAGTCGCTGTTCACCTTGCTAAAAAGTTTGGTGTACCAGACCGCTTGATTCGTGATGAAGAACAGCGTAAGCAAATAGCTGCAATGGCGCAGCAACAACTGGAGCAGCAAATGAAGCTGCAACAGATGCAACAGATGCAAATGCAGCAGCAGGAGCAAGCAACGCAGGAGATGCCAGTTGAGCAACAAGGTTAATATTGGGATTGATGGAATACAGCGCGACAAGCAGCGAGATGTAGAGATCAGTCAGAATATTGCTTCTGTTTTCTCTGGGCCTACGGGTAAAGAGGTTTTGCGGTATCTTCGTTCAATTACTATTGAAATGGTTCACGGCCCTAATGTTTCTTCTGAAGAGTTGAGACATCATGAGGGTCAGCGTTATTTGGTTGGTCTTATTGAGCAGCGCATTGCCCACGCACATAGGAGCAAAAAATGAGCGAAACACTTATCGAACAAAACCCGACTGAGGATGCTCAGTCAGAAACCTTGGCAAGCTCAGAAGGGAATCCACAACCTCTAGCTTCAGATCGCCCAGAATGGTTGCCTGAGAAATACAACTCACCAGAGGAATTGTCCAAGGCTTACAAAAACCTAGAGTCAAAGATTGGCGCTAAGGAGGATGACCTTCGTAGTAAAATTATGGAGGAGATTTCCCAAGAGGCTTACGCTGATCGGCCTGATAGTGCGGGTGAGTACGTGCTGCCTGACTCGATTGACGAGGAAGCTGCAATCGACAACGACCTAATGAAGTGGTGGTCGGAACATTCCTTTGAGAACGGCTACGGTCAGGAAGAGTTTCAAAAGGGCATTGAGATGTATGCGTCGGCGGTTCAGGGACATCAGCCAGACCTTGAGGCCGAGAGCGCGCGACTTGGTGATGAGGCTTCTGCGCGGGTTAGTGCGGCGAGTGCTTTTGCTTCTAAGTTCTTTCCTGAAGAAGTGACCCCTGCAATTGAACGTATGTGTGAAACTGCTGAAGGGATTATGGCCCTTGAAGTAATTATGGAAAACATGAAGGACGGCTCCTTCTCTGGCAATACGTCTATAGCAGAGAGAACAAGTGAGCAGTCCTTGCAGGAAATGATGCGCGACCCTCGCTATCATAGCCCTTCTAATCGTGATCCTAATTTCATTAAGCAGGTAGACGACGGTTTCCGTAAACTTTATGGATAAACCTATCATCAAGGTTGGCGATATCGAGCTTCATCACTACAGGGGGAGGCACGTCTTCCCCCTTTTTGAAAACATGAGCAAAGAAAATATTAGAGAGTTTGCTGTTGTTTATAAGATGAATATACTGGAAGCCTTAATCTCAGCATTAGATGATGATCTATGTCACGTTGTTGAAGTTAAGGGAACGCCTGTTGCTATATGCGGAGTCCGTGAGGGAGTTCTTTGGACTATGTTTTCTAAGGACATTCGAAAGCACTGGCGCTCATTCGTTAAGGCATCTCCGCGATTGGTAAAATTCTATCATAGCTTTTACGATAAATTGTATTGTAATGTGTGGGAAGAAAACGTCTTTATTCTCAACTGGTTAGCGCATCTTGGCTTTGAGCCTTACTCTATTGAGGAGCGAGAGCATCCTATAGTCAATTTTGTGCGTTGCAATCGTACTAAATATGGTGTTGGTTCCAAGGAATCACGGCCCGTGATGCACTAAGAGGCCCGAAAGGATACCCTTGTTCGAAGTGAAGTAACGGACACCCGTTCGTAGCAACTTTAATAGGAAAAATCCAATGGCTAATACAATCGACCAAGCCTTTATCAAACAGTTTGAGGCGGAAGTTCATCTTGCGTATCAACGTATGGGCTCTAAACTTCGCAATACTGTTCGTTCATCTAATGTAACAGGCTCTGTTGCCCGCTTCCAAAAAATTGGTACTGGCTCTGCTGTAACAAAAGTTCGTCAAGCTGACGTAGCACCAATGGACTTGGCTCACACCAACGTCGAAGCTACAATGGTTGACTACTTTGCAGCAGAATATATCGACAAGCTCGATGAGTTGAAGACCAACATCAATGAGCGTCAAGCTGTTGCAACATCTGCTGCTTCTGCATTAGGTCGTCAGACTGATGCGATTATTATTGCAGCACTGGATGCTGGTGCAAACGCAACACAAATTGGTGCAGTTGGTAGTGCAGTTAGTAAAGCTGACCTGCTTACACTCTTTGAAACTATGGGAACTGCTGACGTACCAGAAGACGGTATGCGTTACATTGGTATGTCTCCTGCTGGTTTTGCTGACTTGTTCAACATTGAAGAGTTTGCATCTTCTGACTACGTTGGCCCTCAGAACCTGCCGTTTGCTGGCGGTATGACAATGAAAGAATTCTTGGGCTTCAAGATTTTCTCAACGTCTGCTGTAGCTGGTGGTAAAAACTTTGCTTACCACATGACGGCATGTGGTCTTGGCGTAAATGCCGATGTAACAACTGAGGTTAACTACGTTGCTCAAAAAGTGTCACACCTGACCACATCAATGATGTCTATGGGTGCTATCGCTATTGACAGCAACGGTATCTACGAAGTTCTTGATAACAACTAATAGGGGTGGGGGGCTTCGGCCCCCCAAACTTTTATGTCAACAATTGCAAACACGTCTATTAAAGTATGTTCTCGCGCATCTATCCTGATGGGTGGCTCGCCTATATCTTCATTTGCTGATGGCACTGCTGAGGCTGATGTCTGTGAAGCGATGTACGAAGATGTGGCTAGAACAGCACTTACTAATACCCGATGGGGATTTTCTACGGATCAGGCTGTAATGAACAGACTTGCTGTATCCCCAACTGGTCGCTGGGATTCCGCCTACCAACTCCCCGCAGGTACACTAACTGTTTCCGCAGTCACGGTGAATGATAGCCCAATTAAGTTTGATACTTATGGGGATAAGATTTACTGCAATGCCTCGGAAACCTCCGATCTTATTGTCGACTATATATTTAGAGCGTCAGAATCTACTTGGCCCTCATACTTTACCATCGCTGTGGAATACACGATGGCCTCCCTACTTGCAGTTTCCATTGCGCGTGATCCAACCCTAGCTCAGATGTTAGAGCAGAAGTCTGTGTTCTTGATGGCTAAGGCTCGCAATCACGACTCCCAGCGCCAAACAACTAAACAGTTAAATACTTCTAGGTTCATTGCGCAAAGGCGTAGTTAATGCAAAAGATTAGAGTACCGCAAAACAGTTTTCAGTTTGGGGAAGTAAGTGGCTCACTAAGGATGCGTACCGATACGGCTGTTTATAACTCCTCGGCAAGCTCCCTTGAGAACATGATCGTTACATCCGAAGGCAGTGCAAAGAAGCGGTATGGCTTAAAGTTCATAACGGCCTTGGGTAGTGTTGGTACAAATAGCGCCCTGTTTGAGTTTTCATTCAGCAACGATGAAGAGTATTTAGTCTCGGTTACTAATGCTGCTATTCGCGTGTGGTACTTAGATAAGGTTAATAACGTAGTAACTGATACTGGTACAATCACAGTGGATACAGATGGCAATGCACTTCCGTTCGACATCCAGTATACAAGCGAATATACATTCGCCCAATACGGTGACGTTATGTTTATCTGCCATCCCCTCTTTATGCCTCGGATGCTTATACGCACGGGGCTAACATCTTTTGAGGTTACTCCATTTACTTTCGACCAAAGGCTTGATGGTCATGTAACGTACCAGCCCTATTACTCTTTTCAGCCACACGGGATCACATTAGACCCATCAGCAACCACTGGGTCTATCACCCTTACAACTAGCGCAGATTACTTCACCGCTGCCCATGTTGGTACTATCATTCGTTATCATGCGTCTGAAATCCTAATTACTGGATATACGTCTGCTACCGTAGTTAGTGGAACGGTTTCTGATGAGTTAAAGATTAGACTTTCGATTCTAAATCCCTTGCGCACAACATCTGGAAGCACAACCGTGGAGGTTACTCAGTTCGACCACGGATACGCTGGCGGCGAGGCCGTTACGATTGAAGATGCGGCAGCTACAGGTGGAATTAATACCGGCAATCTTAATGGCAGCAGAACTGTCTTAGGTATTATTGATAAAAACACTTGGTCCTACACCGCTGGGGGAACAGCTAGTTCTAGCGAGGACGGTGGTGGGTTTGTAAAAGTAGTTAGTCACGCCGCCACTATTGATTGGTCAGAGCAATCCTACTCTGCGGTTCGCGGATACCCTGCTGCCGTTGTTTTTCATGAGAACCGTCTTTGCTTTGGTGGGACTATTGCTCAACCAGATACTATTTGGATGAGTCAGATTGGTAGTTTTTTTAACTTTGACCTTGGCGAAGCGCAGGATAGTGAAGCAATTAATCTAGTCGCAGCAACGGGCCATGTTAATGAAATTAGGTATATGATTTCAAATCGTGACCTGCAAATCTTTGGTGCTTCTGGTGAGTTATATGTTCCAACATACCTCAACCAAGCCATTACACCCACCAATGCTCAGATCAGATTACAGACTCCATTTGGTTGCGCCTTTTCTCAGCCTGTCTCTATCGACGGGGCTACTATTTTTGTCCAGAAGGGCGGCAAGGCTGTTCGAGAGTATTTGTATACCGACACTGAGGACGCATACACAGCAACGTCTGTATCCACCATCGCCTCTCACTTAATAACCGACCCTAAATTTATGGCAGTGTCACATGGCGCATTCGACACTGGCGAATCTTATGCCTTTCTGTCTAACGGTAACGGAGATTTGGCATTATTTAACTCTAATCGCACTGAGCGTAGAGCGGCTTGGACTCACCTAACAACCACTGGAGACTTCCACGCGGTATGTTCGGTTGATAGCAGAGTGTTCGCCCTAATCGACAATGGCTCTGGCAGTATGGTCTTGTGCGAGTTTGATGCTGACATTGGCTTAGACCAGTACGTTACAGGAACGATAGCTGCTAGTTACTTAAATGTTAGCAGCAATTATTCTGTGGGTGATGTGGTCAATGTTATTAGTCAGGACGGTAAGAGTCATTACGGTCAGCATACAGTTGTGAGCAATGGCGGCACAGCTAGTGTATATCTCCCAAGCAATACTGGAATCGTCCATGCTGGTATTTCTTTCGGTGTAGTTATTGAGAGCAACCCTATAGATGCAAACATTCAGGGCGGCCCCCTTACTGGTAACATTCGTGCAGTTAGCTCTGTAGTTATGGACCTCAAGGACACCTCCTCCGCAAAGGTAAACGAAAGAAGTATTTCGTTACCCTCCACATTTAGTGGGAAAAAAGAATACAGACTACTGGGTCATAGCCGTGATCCAGTTATTACAATCTCTCAAAATGACCCACTTCCATTACAAGTTAATGGTTTTGTATCGGAGGTAATTACCTAATGGCATTTCCTTTTGCATTACTTGCCGCTGGTGTAAGTGCTGGTGGGTCAATACTTGGAGGTATAGCGGCTAATAACGCAGCTAAGCTGAATGCCTTCAATATTCAAACAGAGAAAACCGTTGGGGAGGCTGAGGCGCTCCAGCGTCACAACGACAGGCTCGACTTGTACCGCTCGAATCTTTCTGCAAACATTGCTTCGCTCGCAAGTCAGGGCCGAGACATTGGTTCTGATATGTCTGTCACGGCATTCCTTGAGAATCAGAAAGATATTGCTACGACTGACACGGCACGTTCTGACTTCATGGCCTCAATGCAAGGTATGAGTCTTGATGCTCAGGCTGCTGCTGTAAGGTCAGAGGGCAAGGCCCAGTTAGCGTCTGGTATAATCGGAGCCTTGGGTACAATGGCATCTGGTTTGAGCGATTATCAAGACACTAAGATCGGTGGTGCAAAAGTAAGTACAGGTAATGTAAGTGGCCCAATGACGAGTTCTTTAAGGCCGCCTCGCGACCCTCGCAGAATAAAAAAATCCAAAAGTTTATTAAGGGGTTATTAGAGCATGGCTGTAATTAGAGAAAAGTTACAATTCCAGATTGGCAAAATTGGAGTTGCGCGAGCCTCTGAAAGTGGGCGAATAACTGGTCAGGCTATCTCTCAAGGCGCAAACCAACTGAGCGCAATGTTCTACAAGAAAGAAGCTGCGGCAGCAGAAAAAGCTGGCGTTAAAGCTGGTGCATCTGCCGACCCCCAAGAGGTTATTACAATCAACCCTGAGACGGGGGAGCCAGAGGCTTACGCTCCACCCATAGGTATGGGTACTATTGGTGCTGACGCCTACCAGCGTATCGTCATGGGCAGATTCCAGCAGAGCATGGAAGATGAGATTAAGAACAAGGGCAAGGAGCTTGCTGCTAAGTACGACGGCAACTCCAATGGGGCTGCTTTGTATGAGACAGCCATGTCTAACTACCTAGCCTCGATGACTAATGTTGCTCAAGATGAGTTTAAGGGTTTCATCGCTGATGTTGGGAAGGTGTATCTCAACTCAACGAAAACCAACATGAGCATTAGGCAGATAGGTCGTGAAAGGGCCGCAGCTAAAAAGTCTCAAGAAAATAGAATTGCAGCCAACTTAAGCCAAGTTGAAATGGCAGTAGCACAGTACGGTCCTAAGGCCTTGGAAGGCCCAACCACTGTAAATGCCTTGATTTCAGAGACTTCTGAACAGGCAAATGATGGTGGATCGGCAGGGCTATTTAGTATTGACGAATTAAATCTGCTCGGAGGAGCAACTCAAGAGGCTGTTGTTAAAGGGCTGCTTAGAAACGCAGCAAATACTATTGAAGACCCTGAAGACCTCCAACTTATTCAGGCTGCTGTTGGTACTCAAAATGCCAATCTTGTTCCTGAGGCTTATTCAGAAATAGCTGATGCTTTGCGCAGCTATGGAAGTAATTATTCCGCTATGGCAAAGTTAGAAAAGTGGAGCGATGGATTGTTCTCCGATGCAGTGGTTGCCGCTAATATCAATTTGGCTGAACAAGTTGCTTTAGAAGAACAGCAAGTCAAAATAACAATTTTTAATATGAACAACGCTTTGGCTGGAAAGAAACTTGCAGGTAAGGCTCTTGCTTTTACTAGGGGGCCATTGGCTGTCAGGAATTTAGCAATCAAAGAATGGACAGCACAGATTAATATGGCTGGGCAGGAACTAGCTAATGGCAATGAAGGCATTTCGAAACAAATGACTTCAGATGCTCAAGCCGTGTTGGGCTCAATGGTAGAGGGACTGTATGCTCGCGCTCTGAGTGGGCTAACCCCTACAGAAACAAACGCTCTTGAGGATGCAGTTTCAAACCGCACCCCAATGCTTGCGCCATTTGCTGCTCGCCTAGAATTAAACGCATTAATGCGAATAGAAAATGCAACTGGTGAACCTGTCCTTAAAAACTTTGGGACGGCAATAAGTTCTTATAGAAGTGGTGCTGGTAAAAACGTCGAACTCATTAGGCAAACCAACGCGGAAGTCATAGCTGGTCGAATGGATTTGTCCGGTCTTGCTTTTAGTGCAGACCCAGAAAAAGATTTGCTTAATGCAAGGGCTGAAATTGCCAAGATTCCGAACTTAAATAAGGAAACTGCAAAGTCAATGAGGGAGGCCGCAGTTCTGCATACGGCAAATAATTACCTCCAGCAGTTTATGGCTGATCCCAACCTAACTAGACAGCAACTCTCTGAAGGTAAAAGTGTTCTCGGTTCGGGTGCTATCCCAAAAGGCGTTTTTTCTAAGGCTCAGGTCGATATACTTACTAGAGCCCGTACCCTTGCGCAAGAAGGTGGTGGGCTAAGTTCATTTATGACTCAATACGGAACACAGTCTGGAGTTGTTACAAACCGAATTGAGCTCAATGAAAAGATAGTTGCGGCGAACTTAAAGGAGAACGAAATTACTGGTGGGTTAGGTGATCCTACAAATCCAAAAGACCGAGATGTGCTTCAAGATTATATGGTTAAGACATTTGGAGCAGACGTTTCAATTATAGCCAGTAACCCTAGTGACCCTAGATATTCGCAACTTATGAATGTAGTAAAACAGGCCAGCATTCTTCCAACTTTCATGGTCGATTCTTTTAGTGCCTTAGCTAGAGGTGAGACTCGTGGCACAAACATAGAAGCCATTATGGCTAACTTTGCGGAGGTTCGGGAGTACGTTTCTCCCGATGGGCAGCTTGTACAGAATAGAGCTCTTGATAGTCTGCCTGTAGAAGACCTACTGATGTTAAATACCCTTTCTGATTATAGGGATATCGTCGGCGATCTTGATCGGCAGCGGATAGTTGAAACTATTAAACTTATGAATAGTTACAACGAAACAGACTCGGTCTTAAAAGCTAAAACTGAATCAGTTCTAGGCAGTTCTGCTGTAGACTATGTTGCAAAAGAAATTGGTGGTGGAACCTTCACTAGGAATATAGGCGCAAACCTTCCTCGAAGCTCAAGATTAGCCATGAAAACCTTTGTAATTAATATGGTTAAGGCAGGGCTGGGAGAGCGGGCAATAGGAAAGGCGCTAAGTGATCAGATTGCTAGAACTTACCCAAGCGGGCAAGACATGGTCATTGGCCCAGACGGCAACTCCTACACTAAGGGTGCTTTTTCTGTAACCGTTCAGGGGTACGAAGAAGCGTTCGAGGAGCATGTTATTAAAACTATCGGAGACCATTTTGATTTAGGAACATTTTCTCTGGGTGGAGATTATATTATGGGTGATGGCGGTATGCCAAGTGTGACAGGTACTGGCTCTCTCGCTGCTACGAGTACCGACAAAACCGTAGGTCTTGTTCAAGCTGACCATGATGTTTACCTTGTCCCATTTGACTACTCTAATGGCGTAACCAGTTATACAGTCAAGCGGCGCATCGACCGCGCGACAAGTTATACAGCCATAGATGAGTTGGTTTACAGGAAGCCGCAGGCAGCGGATGAGTTTGATGTGAACAATCCCCTTCCACTTATTATTAGAACTAACGACCCACGTTTTCTTATGGCTAGGTCAGAATTAAATCTTGCAGCCCAAGCCAAAGTGGACGCGGGAGTAGCGAAGCGAAGAGAGATTGATGAGCTTATGAAGAAGGGTGGTTCTGGAGTTAATAGGATTAATTTTGAAAATGGCCTTGATGGGAGTAGGTTTTTTGGACGCAAACAGGAAGGTAATAACTAATGGCTGATCCAGAAACAAAACTTCCTGATCCAAACCCTTTTATTTCATTCACTCCAGAAAACCGCGAGTCAACTGAAGTTAAACCGAGAACTGGATTGGGGAAGGCGATAGGGGCAAACCTTGATCTTCGCTACGGCATTCCTATGCAGCGACTTGAACTTTCTTATCAGTATGAAGATGTAGAGAAAGACCCTAATTACAATGCTATGGACGATTTGGGCGACTATTCAATGTTTGCCCAAAGTCTTTATTTTGCAAAAAATGAAGAGCACATGGCAGAGCTTAAAAACATTATTGACCAAAGTGCAAGGCGCAGGGAGGATCAAGCAAACGCTTCATTCGGCACGAATTTCGTTTCTGGAGTAATTGATCCCGTCAACTTCGTCGCGCTGCCTCTTGCTGGTGCGGGGGTTGTAGGTTCTATGACTAGGGTCGCCGTAAGTACTGCTCTTGTTGAGGGGGCTGTTGGTGCGGGTCAATTGGCGGCAGACCCATTAATGACTAAGCAGGAATTTGCAGCAAATGTTGTTAGTGCTACGGTTCTATCTGCTACTTTTGCTGGCGGTCTTTCTCTTCCCAATGCGGCAATTATCAAAAAAACTAACGAAGCCAATAGTGAACTGTTTGTTGCGGCAAGAAGAATTGAAAACCTTGGAGACACGACTCCAGAGCAAATTCAAAATGCACCCCCTAGATATCAGCGCCCCTTTGCTTCTTTAAGCGATGCACAGATTAATCAAAAGATTCTTGAAATTGAGGCTATGGACGACGCTGAAGTCTCTCCAATGTTTGATGCAACTCCGCTCAAAAAGGAGCTTGGTCTTCGCGGGGTTGAAGACCTCGATATCAACATAGACGATGCTTATAATCTAAAATCTTCTTGGTTCGTTAAGAGCCCTCTATTCAAAATGGTCTCTACGCCAGTGAAGCGCATTCTTCAGGCGGAACTCCCTACTCGCGTAAAAGAAATTACCCTTCAGAGCTTTGGTGATAACGGCACAGTAATCGCATTGAATTCAATTGGTAAGGCAACCCCACAATCCGCTGCTATAAGAGCGGCAGTCCACGCTGGTCGGTGGGTCAAGGCGAGCGACAGTCTCTTGAAGATATGGGCTACAGAAACAAACGCATCTCCAGCAACACGCATAGACATCAACCTTAGTGATTTTTCCCGAAGAGCTTCCAGAGCAAAAGATACATATCGAGAGTGGTTAACTAATGTTAGCGAAAAGAAACTTCTTGGCTTAGAAGATATGACCGAGGGTGAGCTCAAAGCTGCAAGTGTGATTAACAAATACTTTAAGCAAGCCAGAGAGAATCTGGAGGAAAATGGGCTTATTAACACGACTAAAGGCCTGAAGCGTCAGGTTGAAATGATTGATGCAGAGATTAGAACGCTGTTGCCACAAAAGTATGCGAATGATAATCCAAAAAATAAGTCATATTTTATAATCGAAAACAGAATTGCCAAGCTAACAAAAAAGAAAAACCTTGCTGAAGACAAAATTCGTGGGCTTCCTGATGATCCCGATTTACCAATTGCCCCAGAGGATTTCTTTCCGCGCTTCTATGACAAGTCGGTAATCAAAGCCAGACGTGTAGAATTTGAGGCAATTCTATACAAGTGGTTTGAGGAAAACCCTTACATATATCGAAGCGATGATAAACTTAGTGGAAAGCTGGTTAGAGTTGAGCTTAGCGCCAAGCCAGAGGATATTAAGGGGCGCGTTAACGATACCATTAGAAAGATTCTGAATGAGAACGACCCTCTTAAATTAGAGAATGTTTATCTTGGTGCTGGTATGCCTAAGCATTCTAAGAGTCGTGGCTTAAATATTCCAAACAAGCTCGTTACAGACTTTATGATGAAAGACCCACTGGCTGTGATGAAGACCTACTCCGCTCGGACTGATTCTCGAATTGAATACACCAAAATGTTTGGCAAGGATGTCGAGGGTGTCACTGTTGAGATTGAGCTTGAGATGCTTCGAAACGGTAAGAGTGAAAAAGAAATCAATAGAGTTCTGCGTGATTACAAGCATATGTATTCTCGAACAGTTGGTAGAGTTTTAGATAATCCAGATTCTTTGAGCCAAAAGGTTGCAACCGTAATGCGGGAGGCTGCTTCGTTTAGTTACATGGGTTCCTCTGGGCTTGCAGCGATTCCCGACTTTGGTCGGATCGTTATGGAATATGAAATGGACAGCGTTTGGAAGGGTATCCAAGGTATTTTAGATAAAGAGCGTCTCAACATGACCGTTGATGAAACTCGGATGGCGGGGGAGGCTATAGATATTCTCAAGGGTAGCGCCCACATGCGATTGATGGAGGATATGTCTAACAATATTGATTCCAGCGATTTATTGAGTCAAACACGAAACGCCTTTTATCTTCTTAACGGCCTAGCCCCTTTAACAACTATAGCTAAACAACTTGCTGGCGTGATCGATGCACACCAGATCATTGATTACTCAATTAAATTGGGTAAGGGCCAGTTGGACGATCAAGGTGTTGAGTGGCTTGCGTCATACGGCATTGGTAAGGAGATGGCCGCAAGGATTGCTAGGGCTCCCTATGAAAAGACTGAGTACGGCCTTTACATGGCTAACACTGAGCAATGGGTTGATAGCATTTATCTTCCTGAAATTGAAGGTCAACAGATTCGATTGGTTGAGGCAAACGAAGACGGTAGCCCAGTAGGTAAAACACGCGGTGATCGTTACATCCCTGCGTTTTACAATGACGAAACTAAAACAATTACCTTTGATCGTGATTACATCGAGGGTCGAATGTTTGCGGAGAAAAGCTGGCTTAACCCAAAGGTAGAAGGCGTTAATGCACTGCCTGACATTTTTGAGACACCTAAGCAGTGGTCTAACTTTGTTATGACTCACGAAGTAATGCACACCAGATATAGCGCAAAGGCTCTTGGGCTCCCTAAAGGTGATACTGCTGGGTATGAGAATGCAATTAATAAATTAGCCCTAGAAGAGTTAAAGATTCAAAAGACTTTCAAGGAAGAAGACGTAATGCAGTTTCGCGCTGCCCTTAACAGTGGCGTCTTAAATACAATCATGTCAGGTACACCTGCGGATAAGCCGATTATTACTGATGGCGTGGTCTATATCCCAATGAATGTAGCTTCTAAATTTGGCATGAGAGAAGACCCTAGATACAAGGGCTATGCTCGTATTGAAAATGGTTTGATGGGGCTTCCATTCCAATTCTACAGCTTTGTTCTGGCAAATGTGAACAAGACGGTAGGCAGGATGTCTCAAGGGCAAATCAAAAACCGCGCTATTGGTTCTGCTACGATGATGGGCTTGGCTTATATGTCACTAAGCCTTCGCACTCCAGATTATATTTGGGAAGACATGAGCCCACAGGATCGCTTTGCTCGAAGTTTTGATATGAGTGGAATCATGGCTCTATACTCTGACTTGTTCTATACGGCTATGCACACCTCACTAGCTCTTGGTGGCCCTAATATTAGTGCTGGGTTTTTAGAGCCCAAGTTCAATCAAGAGCCAAGTGTCGCAGACGCTCTCTTAGGTTTTGCTGGTGCTGGGCCTTCTTGGACTTTTGACATGGCAAAAGGTATAGCTGATTTTGCTAGTGGAGATTACGGCGAGGGGGGTAAGCAAGTTGTTCGCAATTTACCTTTCGCTAGGCTCTGGTTTGTTAAGGATGAAGTAAACGAGATAACCAACGCCATGACGAGACGTTAAGTTGTTTCGTACTAGGTTGTTTGTGCGTTGATATAGTTTATTTTGTTGTGCAATTTGCACTCAAAGGAGTGACTAATGACTATTGATATTTCAGACAACAACCCTCGCGTTGAATACGCTGTTGCTGCGGGTGTAACCCAAACAACATTTGCAGTTCCGTTCGATTTCTTTGAAGACAGCGATGTTAGTGTTTACGTTGATGGGGTTCTGAAAACTTTAGGCTCTAACTATACCTTAACTGGTGGCAATGGTTCTACTGGGTCTATCACTTCTCTCTCTGTTACTGGTATCGTGGGCGGTTCTACCGTTTCCGTTACTCGGCACACCAGCCTTGAGCGCACGACTGACTTCCCTACAGGGCAAGAGATAAATAGAGCTTCTTTGAATGAGCAGCTAGATACAATTGTTGCTCAGGTTGCTGATCTCGACGCTAAGGTTGATCGGACAGTCCACCTAAACGATTACGAAGTCGCTCCTTCTATGCTTCTTACTGGGGATCGAAAAGGTAAGACATTAGCATTTAACGTTACAACTGGCGCTGTTGAAGTTGGGCCAACCTCAGCCGATACGCAAACAGTTGCAGATAACATTGCAGTAATTCTTGCGGCCCCAGCGGAAGCTGCTGCTGCTGCTACGAGTGCTACTGCTGCGGCTGCTAGTGCAGTTGATGCTACTAACAATGGTGCAGCACAAGTAAACCTAGCTGCTAATCAGGTAACACTAGCAGAAACAGCTAAGACTGCTGCTGAACTAGCTGAGACTAATGCAGGGACCGCTGAGAGCAGCGCCTCGACTTCTGCTAGCAGTGCCACCTCTTCCGCAAGTACGGCTTCTACGGGGGCTTCTACAGCCACCACGAAGGCATCAGAAGCAGCTACGTCAGCAACCAATGCAGCTACATCAGCTACGGAATCTGAAACAGCTAAAGATGCTGCTGAAACAGCTAGAGATGCAGCCCTTGCAGCACTAGATAATTTTGATGATCGTTACTTAGGTGCTAAAGCAAGTGCTCCTACTGTAGATAATGATGGCAATGCACTGATTGTTGGTGCTTTGTACTTCAATAC
>TARA_B110000858_G_scaffold193363_1_pt1 | contig 19233 bp, 11 predicted proteins | sample TARA_B110000858 | Tara Oceans TARA_B110000858 (sample SAMEA4398247) | marine metagenome | biome: Polar Biome; feature: [SRF] surface water layer (ENVO:00010504); material: water (ENVO:00002006), including particulate matter (ENVO:01000060) such as... | depth 5 m | reverse complement strand
CCCGCGGGTGTACCCGCGGGCTCAGACTCGGGCTCGGACTTCGGACTGGTAGATTCGGGCGAGGGCGACGAGTTGGTGACCCTGTTGCGTGAGAAACAAGGGAAAAAAATGAAAAAAGTGATAGAGGGTGGACAGTGTTCTTTACCAGATATGTACAACGAAGCGTTCCCTGATGCACCCGAGGTGTCTGATGATGATTGGGATGACCTTTTAAGACGTCTTGGTGGTTTTTTTAGTCATTTTATCCGCTATGCCTACAGATGGCTTAAGAATAAACGAATGAATACAATAAAAAAACAAAGACAAAGAGTTAAAGGATATTTGCGGAGAATCCAAAACCTTCCGGAAGCAAACAAGGACGGTGCCGCGCGATCCCTTCTGCAAGTAGATTATAGCCGTAGCCCAATGAAATGGGAGGATTATAGCAGTTATATGACGTCACTTGCGAAGTCACGTACGCCAGATCCCCTTTCTCGACGCCTTCTTTCCTCTTGCGCACGGGGACCCCGAGAGAAAATTATTGTAAATAGTGAGAAACGGAATCGCTTGGTAAAGGCTATTTCTACGGCAATAGAAATTGGTTTAAATTATCAAATGTTGGAGAAATTCAAGGTGAAACATGTTCCCACTGAGGAACTTATGACAGTGGACGATTTGCAATCTCTGGGTATAGAGTTGGATCATGATTTTCAAGATGGGAAAATACAAGCGGCTACAGACGGCTTGATAAACGGTGGTTTTGGGAAATTAGGGATAAAGGACGGAATGAGTTTTAAAGACGCGGAGTTGAAAAAGGTGTCAATGGCTGTTTTGAACGAGCATCCTTACTGGGAGGGAATCAGAGTGCATCCGGACCTCGATACGTATATTAGTAGTTGGAAATTAGAGAACGTGCGGTCTCCAAAGTATATTAACACAACAAAGCGAGAAACCCTAACAAAGATATACGAAACATTCGGTAGTTATGATGTTAATTTTAACGAGGCAACGCCCGAGAAATTGAAAAAAATGTGTGGACTCAAAACCTTAAAATTGGCACCTGGTGTTCATAAAGCGATATGCGAGGGGGGCAACATAGAGGAGGCATTTAGGGTCTGGCAGGCGTCGGATCGGAGTTACAAGGTACTTAGAGACGATGTTACATCAGAGGGTGGACCGTATATTGTACCGTCCAAAATAGAAGCCGAGCAAGATCTGTCTAACTCCCCTGTCGTGGAACAAGTTCTTGAGGGGAATTTTACCAACCTTGCCAGGATCATACAGTATACAAACCAAGACAATCACGAGGCTGAATTACAATCAGACCCGTTGGTACTGTCGGATGTCCCTTCTGATATGGTTTTTGCTCAGAAACTGAGCGATGCGTTCGTGGAGTTGGGTTTTTTACCCGAGGGTTATCCGCAATATTGTGGGGTGAAGGTTGGCGAGGACGGTGGCAAGCGACAGCTCGATGGGGCGGATCCGGCTGCTAAACGCCAGAGGCGTAAACTATTTACACCGATAGAAATACATTAATGTTAAGTTTGGGTGTTTTGTTCTTTAATTTATTTCCGGGACCTCAGCATTTGGTTCATGGAATTTATTATCTAATCCGTGCGTATTTTACAGAGAATAAGGATCGCAATGTGGGATTCCCAGAGCTGGGGTGGGTCCCGGAGAGGTTTACGGATGCTATATACGTACCTTTGATGACTTTGATGCTCACGGTGCCTGAACCTTCGTGTGGTGATTTTGCATTTGTGCCTTACGTGGTGACACATCTTATGGGGTATGGTTCTCCCGTATGGTTTTCAGTGCTCCCGGGTGCTTTTTTTACGATGTATACTTTCCTACGCCCACAGGTGTTGTACTTAATAGCCGGTGCCCTTGCTTCCCGGTACGTGAGAGGTGATAATATGAGATTAGGGTTAATCTTTGCTTCCGCTTTACACTTTGTGTTTGCTGCATTCGAGGGTTTGGATTTTAGCTTCCTATCAGTCTTTGTGGTCTTATTTATGGCAGAGTGTAAGCTTAGACTCCGGTGGCAGTACGAAATCGTGCCGTCTTTGTCCCTTTACTCTGCTCCTGTGTACGTCATGAATTTATTTGTGTGGGATTGGGCGCATACTTGGAGGTATACAGACAAGGTGTGGAAGAGTCTGGATATTCTCTACCCCATGGCAAATATTGCTGGTGGTTTTTTTTTGCGTCATATATATGGAGCTGGGAATGTTATATAATGTATAGTGTGGGTTATTTGAACGGTGAGAATTTGGACCGTACCGTATCAAAGGAAAAGTATGCGTATTTGGTGCGTACGATCCAACTGTACGATGGTTTTTTCTTGTCCGAGGTGGCTCCCGAGGGTTTGGTGGAGCGTTTGGCGCGAGATACCGGCACGGAAGCGTTTTACGGCAGGGGTCGTACGCGCATGCACACAGTGTGGTTTTTTGGCAAGCCTGGGTTATTTGCAGCGGGTCCGAACACGGTAAAGTATGCGGGTAGTATGGAGTTTACGGGTGGCTCATACGAGCGTTTTGCTTGTGTGACTCGTGATGGTGTGTCTTTATTCGGCGTGCATTTGAAACGGCGTGTGGAAGAGTACGGCGCAGCGTCTCATGGTTTGACGAGCCTCGTGCACGGTGTAAAGGATTTGAAAGCGCAGGCTGCTTTATTGAACAATGTGATCAGCCAGAGTGGTCGTTGTGTGTGCGTGGGAGATTTTAATGCGACTCATGACGATCGTATTTTAAAGGTGTTGGATAAGAGTTTTTCGTGGCGTGGAAACATTCGCCATCGTGGTCGGGATGTGGATCATTGTTATAGCAAGGGCGTGCGCGTGGACTGCAGTTTGCAGCGCTGTTTGTACTCGGATCACCCTTTGGTCAGCGTACGTGTCGGCGGGTCCTCTTGGCGTAGGGCACCGCATCTTCGCTTGTGAGTAGTTCAGTGTCTACAATGTAATGTTGCCTGATGACGTGATGCTACATGTGCTTTCGTTTCTGCCTTTTTCAGACCTGACTCCTGTATCGAATGGCACTGTCTGTCTATTTCGGTCGGACATACTGTGGAAGCCGGATGGTTTTGGAGAGTACGTGTGGCAGCGCCGTCTCGAAGATTATAAGAAACGTTACAAGCAGCAGTGGACTTTGGGGTGTTTGGGTCGGCTGGAGCCGCCAAAGAAAAATGTCAACCTATATAGCGTGTGTTAATCCCTTAAATGCGGTGTCTCGACCTTTTTAGCGGCATTGGTGGAATGGGCAGGTTACTACCTTTCCACCCGGTGATGTTTTGCGAGAAGGATCCTTTCCCTCGCAGCGTGTTGGAGCGCAGAATCAAGAGCGGTGATTTGCCCCCAGTGCCAATTCACGAGGATGTGCGTACACTAAAACCCCCAGATCATGATATTTTGATCGGAGGTTTCCCCTGCCAGGATATTAGTACTCTTGGGTTGAAGAGGGGTTTGGAGGGTAAGAAATCATCCCTGTACTTTCAGATCTTGCGTATAATTAAGTTGAAGCACCCCCCGTACGTGTTTCTAGAGAATGTGGCTCATATTTTGCAGATGCCCGAGGTGTGGCAGGCGGTACTTCGTAGTTTGTGCGCAGAGGGGTATGATATGAAGTGGTGCATTTTCGGAGCGAATTCATGCGGTGGTTTACATCAGCGGAATCGTTGGTTTATTTTGGCAACGTACACAGGGGAGCGGTGTGAGGCAGGTTTGATGCCATCGAGGATGCACAAGTACGGTGAGATGAAGGGTGGTACGTATACGGAGCTGCCCGACCCCAAGGTAGCCCGGACTCGCAGGAGCAGACCTATTGTGATGAAGCATTTGGAGGGTGTGCCGACACGGGGTACTTTATGCACCAAGGTGACGACTCGTACTTTGTGGATGACCCCTCGCGCGACTGGTGGTACGCGTGCAATTTATAATAAGACTGTGCGCTCGATGAGCGATTTACCTAACCAGTTGCGGTTTGCAGTGTGTACACCCCCCGGAGATCGTTATTTTTGTGCGAATTTAAAGTGGGTGGAGAATTTGATGGGACTTCCGGCAGGGTGGACGGACCCCGAGTGCGATATGGTGGAGGATTTCCCCGGATTCGATAAGGAAGAGTACAAGAGGATGATGCCCGACAAGGTACAAAAGTACTACTATAAGCGATGGAAAACATTGGGAAATATGTGCGTGTCTCAAACGGCATTGCTTGCTTACAACTATTTAAAAGCGACTCCTGTATAGAAATGCAGTTACCTGCTTGGATTCATTCTGGTAAAGAGGTGTGGTATGTGTATATGGAAGGCGACCAGCGAATGATGGAAGTGTATAATGTGGATGCAGACAGGTTTGAGTTGGTGCGGGCGGGGGTATGTAGTCATATGCTGGGCGATTACCAGAAGCTGCCCAAGGTGTTGTCACAGTGGTTGGATAGTAAACGTAGAGTAAATGGATTAGGTCAACCAAAGTTATATTAATTTTCAATTGCGTAAATTGTAGATAGTATGGGTATAGCCAGTGTAATGTAACTGGTCACAGCGTTCGCCCCCCACATGATGGTATTGCTAAAGGCGTAGACTCCGTAGACCATGAGGGGTGTGAAGATGAGGTGGGGTGCCTTAATGATAAAGCATTCGTCTTTGAGATCCGTTTCAGTCGCCCAGTCTTGGTACGTATTGTAAGCCTCTTCGTTCTGATACAGGATAAACTCTATAATCTTATTTAGCGGTGACTTTGCTAGCAAGTATGCGGAGGACCATAGGTAGTTGTCGGGACATGTGCCTCCTTCTGTCATGAGTGGAAAGTATTCGTCCCATAGTTTGGGTTTGTAGGTCTGTATCCATTGAAAGGTGTCGTCGAAGAAGCAGTCTGGAATGTTGGGCGTGCACGTGAACCTGTAGTTCCAGGTATGCGCGAGCACTATGAAGGGTGCGAACATGAGCGCGGGAAAGAGAGAGATGCCTGTAATCATACTGAATACTACCATACCGATAATCGTATAGCCGACGTAGAACAGCGATTCAGTGATGCGCCCGACTCGTTCAAGTGATTTACTGGGGTCGCACTTAATGTCTTCGTAGTGGCATGTTTCGAACGAGTAGAGCACTGCAGCCTGTGCGGTTTCTTTCGAGGGCATGCTGGGTATGGGTACCTTGTAGTTGGGGTATTCTCTGGGTACCTTGATGTCTTGCAGCCAGAGCATAAAGTTGGGAAGGGCGTAATCTGTGAAGGGTCCCGAGTAGTATTGTTCTACTCTGTCGGTGGCGTCTACCATGGCGCGTATGAAATTATCGGCAACGGTGCAGTTGAGGGCACCTGTGGGTAGATCTATATCTGTATAGAGCCCCCATGCTTTGGTATGGTGTGACACAACCTTGTGGTACGCTGCACCTAGTCTGAAGTCGTGCATTTTAAAGTTGGGTACGGCGACTTTAGCCATCTCGTGACTGTTGACGACATGGTGTAACTTTGTGAGTGATTCTTTCGCAGTGTCGTACATGCTGGCGAGTTCTGGTACGGGTTTTATCGTTTGCATGAGGGCGTCATCAATTACAGAGATCCATGGTATTTCCACCTGTAGCCTGTGCCATAGGTCCAGGTAGTATCTTGGTAGATTAAGCTGGTCCCATTCGTGAAGCATGCGCTTTTTGTCTTCGTGTTTCATGTATACGATAAACCCTAATATGGCTTCGTATCCCATGTCGTATTTGCGTTTCCAGTTGTATATCATGTCTGTTGGTAGTTGTGTTTTGAGTACAACGTTCATTTTTTTCACTAGAGCTTGTTGTTCGGCGCAGTGTGCAATCCGCACTTGTTCCAGGAAGGTGGCTTCTCCCCACAATTTCCCATTGTAATGGTGGACAAGTAGGTCACATTCATCATCTCCGTCGAATCCTGTCATGTTGATAGCATGTTGTTGCATGGTAGGCAGCCTGCGTCTGGCATCTGCTACTGTGTCCACGGCGTCACACATACCGCTAAAGTCTGCGCCCGTGAGCCATTCTACAGCGCCCGCGACAGAGCAAATGCCCCTCCAGAGGACGATGAGGAAGTCCCCGACGGGTCCTAGGAGTTTTAGGATACTGAGTAGGATTTGCGATGCCATGGTGGCGAGGATGTCAAATCCCTTTTTGAGCAGCGTGACAAAATCCGATGCGAGTTCTCCTATGTCTGTTGTTCCTTTGGTGACCATTGCGAGCAGTTGGGTGCCAATTTTGAACACGAGGGAAACTAGGTTGATCAATTCCTTAGACAGTGCGTCTTTCAGAATAGATACCATGTCCGCGAGCCCTGTGAAGAAATTTGTCCCCCCGATGACCATACCGGCAGAGTGGAAAACATTGATGAGGTAGTTTGCGGGTATGAGAGATCCTGTGACAAGAAAGTCTGCTGTATTTTGTTCTAGAGTAATGCTGGTGGCTGTTTCTTCTGTAGCTTGTGCTGTTCTCCTGTATTCTGATTTGATGAGTTGGGTTTCAATGTTTTCCTGTATATCTTGCCAGTCTATGGTTTGACCAGTAAAAATAGAGAGGAGGTACTTGCTCATGATGAAGCTCCCCCTCAGGAACTCAACTGGGAGCACGAGTAAGGAATGTGCAACGTCTGTGAGTTTTTCTTTGAGATCGGCGTTTACGGCGCTCGCTGGCAGAATAGAAACAATATTCCCTGCTGCAGCATATAGCACTGTACTCAAATCACATAATCTATCTTGTAGGTCTAGACTTTTGACGTCGCCTGTTTTTGCAAATATGCCCATGGCTGTCTGAACAGAATATCTGAAGTCGTACATGGGCACGCTTAGTGCTTCTTTCGCAGTGACAGACGTGGCGCAGAAAAAGTCTGTGTTAGATCTTGCACATCGCTGACCTTGTATATACGCACCGTTGCTATCACTCGTGCCCGAGGGATAGTCCTTCCCTCTGCACCAAGCCTCTCCCTGTGGTCTGACTCTCTGGAAAATGCCACTCAGTGAGTCAATCATGTCTTCAAACCCAGTAAAGATCCATTCGGTGATGAGCGAATTGCACGGAGTTAAGTTTGTAGAGTCTTCTTCGTTGGTGTTGCTTGCGGGCATGTATGGTCTCGCGGGATCCCAGAAAAACATACACTCGTCGGAGCAGTCGTCTTTTGTTCCGTATCCACAGTTGATGGGTTTGTGGAAAAACTGATCTTCTATGATATCCTCTGCGGAGAGTACAGTCCTGAGAAGTACATTTCCGGTCCGACTTGCAATTCTAAGCGATATCGGGATAAATGAAAAGGCTCCGAAAAGGTCTTCTGCTGCGTATGTGGCACGGTCTATGTTCATGAAAAAGTGTTCTTGTAGCCTGACACCGCTCTGGTCCACTTTTCCAAACTCACCGTCCCACCTCTGGAGTATCTCCATAAAGGACAGACCCGCATGTTCCCCCCTTAGGATAAAGTAACCTTCGTCTACGACAGACATGACAAGTCCGATTGCAGCTTTGAGCGTGTACCCCAGGGTGGCTGAGAGAGGTTTTGCAGATTCTTGGATGCCGTCGATCATCGCAGCAGCGTTTTTTGCCCCCTGTAGAATAGGGTTGTCTAGGGCACCAGAAACGTCCGAAATGGCACTAGTAGCAGCGTCTGATCCTAAATTGAGCGGTTCGACGACTGCGGACAACACATGCAAAGTCGTTATTTCTGCAGAGTCTGCGGCATTGATGAAAGATGTATGAATATGCTGTGGGTCAAAGGTGATGGGTTGCAGGAGTATGATGCGTGCCATTGTGTGCAAGAGCATTTCTGCTGTTCCTAAGACCCCCTCTGCTGCATATCCACCAGTGGAAAAAATGGGTATGACCTTTGCCGGTTTAAGGAGTATTCTCCTGAGTATGTTATCTACGACTTCGTCCAAATATTGTCCTAGAGACACTGCGAGTCTCTTCAGAGGCTGAAATACCCTTCTTCCGTCCGGAATCTCTTTCCATGGTGGTATAGACAGGACGGCAGTTTGGGGCACCGCTAGGAAAGCGTTGAAGGTCTCGTTGGTAATATTTGCAAGCAGTGCTGGTCTTATGGTATCGAACACAATGCCAAATGCAGGGGTGATACCATCGCACGCGCATTTGATGACAACCTCCTGCTTCATGACAGCGTTTTGGAGCGCTTGTGTTGTGTTGTAGATATCGAATGCGCCTTTTGGTGCGACTATGAACCGTGACATAGCTGTGGTTAGAAATGTCATGGCTTCGCCGATGTGCACAAGTGATTCGATAATGGTTTTAATCTGACATTTGGCAAGAATGGTGTAGGTCCCTGTGGTAAGTTGTGCGTTGAGGGTGATGACCCAGTTGTAGAGCGGTACAATTAGATCGGCAAAGTAGACTATAATTTGTCCAAAGTCTGAGACGAGTCCCCATATGTAGACGAGGACATTGTCCCACCAGGTTTCCAGTACGCCTTCGTTGCCGTCCAGGGCAATGGCTAGCAATACAAAGGCGCCTAAACGCAGTATCATCATGGGATCGAGTGTGGGCATGGGTGGCGTCTGCTTGAAGCAGGAAGAGAATACCTGAGATAGATTCGTGATGACGGTCTTCCTGTCTGTGTCTGTATGAATAAAAAACCACAACAGTGTCCCTACAAAAAGTAGGACCATCTGCACCAGACATAAGAGTATCATTTCTGTAAATATACTTCTTATTTATACGCACGTATAAGTTGTACTATTTTGATTAGTCCTTCTCTTGTCATGTTATTCACTTGGACGAGATGTTCAGCCGGGCATAATTCTGGATGTTCTGGGTCTGCGTCAATGAGGGCAACAATGAGGTGTGTGTGTTTACCAAACCATTTACGAGCGATATGTTCGACTTCTTTTTGCGTCTTGCAGGTTAGAATAAGAAAGTCGCACTTTACGGCAGCAGCGTGTTTAAGATTGGGTACGTCTACGACTTCGTATTCGCCTTCTTTATATATGGTGGTCAGGAACGTGGGCTTATGTAGTATGGAGAATTCATCGTATAAAAGCCTACTAACGAGCGACGAGGTACCGAATGTACCAGAGATGCATATCCTCATTTAATGGTCACCCTGGGTTGATATACACCGTTGTGATTATACAATAAGTACTACTGAGGTTCCTATGAGAAAGCAAGAAGCCCAATTCAGCACCAAAAAAACGGAACAGCTTAGTAGGAGCAGAATGGCAGTGGTTCCAAGCAAATCGAACACACAAAATATGGATACACCGTTATATGCGGTACCAAAATGCGACTTCTAGCGCTTTTTTTGCATGTTCACTCCAATTATATTATTATTAATTATTATTATTATTATTTTTTTCTAAGAACTAGTTCAAGTGCCAAAAAGCGCTAGAAGTCGCATTTTGGTACCGCATATAACGGTGTATCTCCAAGATCCTTTTATTTGTAAAAGCATGCAGTGTGTGTTTGAGGATGGAAATGTGTTTGTGAAAATGATCGATGGGATTAAGGATTTGTGTCCAGAGGGCAACATTGATTTTGGAGTGGAGGGGATGCAGATGCAGGTGATGGATGCTGCTCATGTATCGCTGTGCACAATGTTGTTGCGAACAACTATGTTTAAAAAATATTCGTGCGCAGACCCCATGTCTCTGGGTGTCAACTTTAAAACGCTGGCTATGATGTTGAAGAACGCAAAGGGAGAGTTACATCTAAAATCGAGCGGGGATAAGTTGGAAGTAAAGGTGCAGAAACTAACTGGTACTGCAGAGTATTCTATGAATCTGATGGATATTGATTCGGAACATCTGGCTCTGCCCGATACGCAATACAATGCTATTTGCGTACTGCCTACGGTGACGTTCGGCAAGGTGGTGCGTGATTTAACGGATTTCTCGGACACCTGCACGCTTCACATAGGTGATACTATGTCTGTGGTAGCTTCTGGAGATATTGGCAAGGTGGAGTGGAAAGCGGACGATTGCAAGTGTAGCGTGTCTTCCCCGGTAGATCCTTTACAGTTTAGTCTGAGATACCTGTGTCTATTTTCTAAATGCGCAGTGTCACCTAAAGTGGTGTTGGGCATGTCTGCAGAGATGCCAATGTGTCTAACGTTCCCAATCGAGCAGCATGGTTTTATGCGATTCTTTCTCGCACCCAAACTGGTAGAATAATGGTGTACTACTTAAAAGATGTGTAGAGTAAGAATGAGATACTTTTTATGGCACGTGTCTACGTTTGTACCTATTGTTGCAAAAATACTGATATCTCCCTGGGGTCTGAAGGTCCCTTGGCTTATGTACCTCTTCTTTACTTATATTTTGTTGGAACATCGCCAGTTTAACGGTTATCCGGTGGCTACGTTTGCGAATCTTCAGCGTCAGGCAGAGTGTTGCATGATATTAGGGTTATTTTTATCTTACTGGGTGAGCCCTCTTCTGGCTTCGGTGCCTTTTTTGTTGATTACGCGGGCAAAGGGTATACGTGTGGATGCGTTGAATTTTTCTGGAATGTTTTTCTTGTTGATTCGTTTTGATTTGTTTCAGATTATATTGGTGATGTTGAGTGTGATGTCTATTCTTCTGGACAATGAGGCTGTGCAGGATAATCCTACTGCTTGGAATCGTGGATGTCAGAGGAGAATTATGTTTCGGGCTATCCAGGTGACGTGTTTGACTTGTGCTTACGACGACCTGTATACTCGGATAGTGCTTATAGGAGCGTTCGCTCTGCTAAAGGGTGTTGTGTTTCTGTACGTGCCCCCGGACGTACCGGACCGGGTGTTGAATGTGGAGGGAGATCCGGTGAATTTATTGCAGGGGAAATCTCATCGACTGTAATTCCCGTGACAACAGACGCATATGTTTCTATACCACATGCTCTTGTGCCGCGTTCAATGTAAGCGTAACCCCCATCTCCCCATTTATCTCCGATTGAGTTTTGTATAATCCAGTATTCTGGAGTGTATCCGACGGCGAGGACAGCATCTTTTGCAAAGCTTTCGCATTTTTTTGCTTTGAGAATACCCCCCGTGTAGTTGTTTTGATGTGTAAGATCCAGAGCTAGAGTTACCGGACCCCATGTGTGGATCATATATGCTAGAGAATATTCAATGTTTCTGTCAACAGAGACAAAATCAAATTGTACCTGTTTGGAGGCGGTACAGTCGCCCGTTTCGCCGTATAGGGGGTAGTTATATTCAAAGGCATGTTCCATGAGCCCCCCTCTGCATCCGTATGTTCTGGGCGTGCAATTTAATACACGTTGAACGTTAATTTCAGCATGTGGGTGAGTTTGTTTGAGCCAGAAATTCATAGACCCTGTGGCAGCGTGTGCCCAAGAAGAATGACATTCTTGCTGTTGCACTGGTCCGAGAACATTCCGCCAGTCGTGTGTGGACGGGATATTGGTGAGGTTAATTGAACCTATAAATCTATTTTTGTTATCGGGTACGCGACCATAATCTCTGCGTGAAATATCGGCATTGAATGTTATATTATGTAAAGATAAATATTTTAAGGACCAGAAAGAAATCATTTGATGATATTTGATAGTGGCTTATAGTTGTGAACTGTATTCCGATGTATAAATATTACTCGTATATTATAAAATGTGGTACCCTTTATATTTATTGTACGTGGCTTTTTTGGTCACCACTGTTCAGGCTACGTGTGTTTCTGACTGTAATGTCGGTGATATATGTCCGAACATGTGGGGGCGTATGAAACCTGGCACAGCTTTCACAGACCCTGTCGGCACAATGATGAACCCAAAAAGAGTTGCAGATAATATATTTGTCATCGGGGAACTTCATGGTACCAGATATTTTAAAATGGTAACTTTCGACCAGGACTTTAATTTGTTAAAGAGCAAGTATATATCGAGTAGCCATGCTACCTCGCTCGATGCACTTACGGTGTCAAAGTATAATAGTGCATCGAATCAGCAGTCTGGTACAACAGCTGGTATACCAGCTGCCCCATGCGATGGAAACAACGATTACTGTGCTGGTGATTTTTCGTGTGATACATGTGAGGCAGGCAAGGTTTCCTCGGATGCGGGATGTGCTTTGTGCACAGGGTCAGAGTACCAGGACCAGGTTGGTCAGAGCACATGCAAATCATGTGGAGCGAACGAGCTATCAAACGGAACAAGCTGCCACTGTACAGCCGGGTTTGGTGGCTCTCCATGCTCTGCATGTCCTGCTGGTGAACATTCGGATGACGGAGAGTGTGTTTCATGCGATCTTGGCAAATATCAGGACGGATCTGCACAGCATGAGTGCAAGGACTGTGCATCGGATTCTTTCGTGAATGAAGCGAATACGACTTGTACTATATGCCCTCTGAATATTCAGAAGGACGACTGGGGTTCCGGCTGTCCTGTTTGGAGCACGAACGACGGTTGCCACTGTAACTGCAGTGGTTCTGGTTTCGAGGGCGAACACTGTGACATGTGTGTTTATGGAAAGGGGTTCAATGCGAATAAGTGCGAAACATGTAATAGGGGATCTGTGAACACACAGAATACTTATACAGCAGAGTGTGCAGCATTAAGATGCGATGTCGATTTCGGGCACACCTCGGATGTGACAGACCGCGATTGGACTATTCAAGCTTGGGTCGCTGGCAATAATAGTGCAAATTCCGCCAATTGTCAGGCATGCCCACCAGGTACATCTTCTCCTGCTAATGATGGACAGTGCAGTGCGGTTAAATGTGGTGAGAACGAGTATGTTTCGAACCACGTGTGTACAAACTGCACTGACTCTAAAGTAAATGATGCGGAAGACGATGCTTCTCTGGGGGATACAGAGTGCGATTACCCGTGTGAACCAGACCAGTACTGGCATAATAATGGCATATGCTACGACTGTCCTGTAGGGACACGTTCTGATGGTGGTCAAAGCCAGTGTTGGGAACCTGTGACAGATGCGAATATCCATGATGCAGTGGGAGAATCTTTACATTACTATGGTGCAGTGGGAGAATCTTTACATTACTATGGTGATATTTCGACGTTCGACACGAGTGCTGTGACAAACATGGATAGGTTATTCAAGGATAAAGTTGTCCCGGATATTTCGAAATGGAATGTGTCAAGTGTGACAAGTATGCGCGAGATGTTTATGAATGCGACGAATATACCAGATACATATGAGTGGGATGTTGCAAATGTGGACACTTTCTGGTGGAAGAAAACTACCCCTATCCAATGCAGTTGGGGCATTGACAACATCGTCAACGGTAGATGTCAATTTACGAATGGCGGTCTGCGTAACATAGTTTTAGCATGGGAAAACGCTGAAGCTGGCACTGAAGATGTATACGGTCCTCTAGCCACTTGGGATGTGAGTTATGTGACGAATATGACAGACCTATTCCAGAACTCGACGAAAAACCCAGATATTACCAACTGGGACATGAGTAATGTGGTGTACGCGGACAGGATGTTCCAGGGTTCTAGTTTCCAGCATCCTATAGATAACAAAGATCTGAGTTCGCTGCAGACTGCGAAGGATATGTTTGGTACTAATTATCAGGGTCGTGCGTGTGGCAAACATTTGGCTAGGGCGGGTGCAAAGACAAACATTGATCATCATGGTGCGAATGGTATGGACAACTGCATTGTAAACGACAACATTAATGCTACAGTAAATAGTTGGTTCGTCGATCAGAGTACAGCTACATACGCTACATACGGTCATATTGATAGTTGGGATGTGAGTGAAGTGACCTCCATGTCGAGTTTATTCAAAAACAAAACATTTGGAGAGGAGACTTTGAAACATTGGGATACGTCGAATGTCGAAATTATGACTTCTATGTTTGAGAATACGAATTTTAATAAGGATATTGGTCATTGGGATGTCCGCAAGGTGCATACTTTCAATAAAATGTTTAGAAACAACGATGCCTTTGCGCACGATATTTCTCGGTGGGAGGTGTTTATGCACGATGCAGTGGAGATGACAACAAGCAAGTACTTTTTGTACAATGTGTTGCAACTGGACGCACTGTTTAAAAAGGAGATTACAGATATTAAAACGGTTTACGACGACTGGAAGTCTGACTCCACTGCAGTGGAAAAGGAGTATGGATTAATCTCTGAATGGATGACACACAGTGTGGTGAATATGTCTGGATTGTTTAAGGACGAAGACTTTAATGAAGACATTTCTCACTGGGTGGTGAGCAGTGTGACAGACATGTCATCTATGTTCGAGGGTAGTACATTTAATCGCCCAATTGGAGGGTGGAGTACTGTGAATGTGCGTGATATGTCCAAGATGTTTAAGGATTCTGACTTTAACCACGAGATAAAGCTTTGGGATGTGCAAAAGGTGGAAGATATGACTGAAATGTTTATGAGTGCGAAATTCAGCCGTTCTATTGGCGACTGGGACCTGTTTGCCACGATTGCAGACGAGGTACAGGCACCAGGTGACGAGGGAGTGTGTGGTACTCTGCGTGCACCCAAACCTCTTACCTCGGAACGTGTAAGCCAGGCGGCGATTCGTGAATGTTATGAGTATTGCGATGATCATGGTGATTTGACCCGAAATGACATTGAAGGGCGTAATCGCACACGTAGTTGGGGGAGTTTGCAATCTCAGTACACGCACTTTGGTATTGTTACAGACGAGCTCAAAGAGCACACTTGCACATGCATGAAAGAAACTTCTGGATGTGCTAATTCTCCGCACGACTATGTGTATAAATTCAGGGATATGATCACAACTGATATATTCAAAGACAACACTGCATACATGCAACCTTTATGTGGTCTCGGTTGGAGGTACAGGGTCCTTACTAGTTTGACGCCCGTCCAACGGACTGCTGTAAAATCATGTAATATATGTAATCCAGGACAGCACATAAGCGAGTGTGGTTTGTGCATGGGCGAGTTCCAGTTTGATTATTGTAGGGAATCGCCAAAGACATTTACATTGCAAGAATTATATAAATTTGGGGTGAGCCATGGCATGACTGGACTCGTGGTGGATGGTAATGGTACCGCTCTTACATCACCTGACAATATAGATCAAGGATACGTCAACCCCAATGCGTGTAACTGCGAGTATGAAGAAGGTAGAGGGTGCCTTGTGGTGAATGGACGTAAGCAGGTGCGGTTGACAGAGTGGTATGTGAATGGATCAACAACGTTTACCGATAATGAGCGCTATTATTGTGAGTTGGACTTTTTGAACGGTCGCGAAGTACGCCCTGTATCCGGGTTTGGAAGTGTGGCATGCACCGATGATGTGTTACTGGACCGTGAAGAGTGTGGTCTTGTAGGTGGTGAATGGGACGGGAGCTGTTCGATGTGTTTGGCTCCCTGTGCAGACCCAACGGCGGGCGTAAAGGAGAGAAGTGTGAACCGCGTCTGCACACGATGTCAATATGACCAAACCGTGTTTAATAACGAATGTGTAACATGCCCAGATGGAAAGTATACGGATGCAAACCATGCTTGGTGTGGTAAGTGTCCGGCTGGGACATTTGGTGTGGGTGGTACATGTGATTCGTGTCATGATGGATTGGTTGCTGTTTTTGAGGGTGCTATCCGTTGCGATTCATGTGCTGCAGATACATTCTCTGTTGGGACAGAGTGTACATCTTGTATCGCTGGTTATATCCCCAATGAGTTACAAAATGGCTGTAATGAGACGAATTGGTGTCATCGGGGCACTACTGCCCATGGCGATCATGTCGGTAATTACTGTGAAAGCTGCGAGGAAAGGTTTAAGTTAGATTATAATACCTGTGTGTCAACGTGTGTACATGGGGAGTTTGTGCTTGGTGGCGATCCTGATTGTGTGTGTTACGATAGGTGGAATGGTACTGACTGTGATACATGTTCAGGGGACCAATTTGATTTCACACATGAGAACCCACCTAAATGCGAAGACCGCCCATGCAGTGCAACCTTGGAAACAGACTGTTTGTGTGCAAATGAGATTGTAAAACATGGGAGAGCGTGCATCGATAATATAATTAAGGAAATCTGTGCAGATGGTGGAACAGACTGCATGTGTAATGGTGAATGGACCGAAGAAGGTATATGTATGGGGAATGATATTCTTCTTCCATGCGAAGGCGGAACCATCCATACAAGGGAAGAGTGTTTTCCGGCTTACAGGGTAAATAATTTCACCTGCGAAACAGCTCCTCGTTCAGAAGCCACGTGCAACGGGTTGTGTGAAGAATCCGATTATGATTCGGGTGAAGCTTGTTGTGTGCCACAACCCTGGTTGTGTGCAAACGTCTGTACAGATACAAGCTATCCGAACATTTCTTATGTAAATAAAATTGCGACCAGTGACGACCGTGCCGTTTGTTGCGCTGATAGACAGCTGTGCGGGGCTTACAAACAATGCGGGGACATTGATAGTAGTCCAAAACAGAATACGAACCGTGATTATTTTAACACTTTGAGAGCAGTTACAAAATTTAACAATAATGATGAATTTTTGGAAACATGTTGTTACAGTTTTGAGTATACAACTGCAACTAGTTGGTTTGGTCAGGGTTGCGGGTCTAATATTATAGAAACTGCGGCAGAGTGTGATACCGCAGGTGGTACATGGGGGTCAGCCGGGGATTGGCGAGGACATTGTCTCACGACAACTACCATTAGTGGTGTAAGTGTACCTGCAAACCGCTGCAGGAAATAGACGTATAAATACGATTGTAAAATTAAATAATGTGGATTGTTGTATTTCTTTTAAATGTATATTTTGTATCGGGGACTTGTCTTAATGGTGGGGAAAACCATGATGGAACGTGTGTGTGCCAAAATGGTTATACTGGTCGGCATTGCCAAATCGAACCATATAATTCTTGTGTGAAAGATACTGTTAAACAAATACTCAGCAACAATGCGGTTGTAAATGGTTCACCGTATCCAGTATGCAATGGAACAAACGATAATTGTTATTATCGCCCAGGGTTGCCTGTATCTAGCAAATGCCTTGCAACGTTTGGGTCATGTAATGCTCACTTCACTGCTGATTATACAGCGACTTGTGTTAACGGATGCACTGCAGATGCGTTTCAGGAGGATTGTTGCATAGAGCATGCGAAATGTGAAGCCCATGTGTGTGCTGAGACTATTGGTCAAGATACTAACAAAGAACGTTTGATCTACAATACGGGCACTTCTGGCTGGGTGATTACTCATACAGAGGATGGGGCATGTAAAAATGATGATTGGCGCTTTGATAAGGTGGATTTATATGATACTATCCCTGAAGTCGTAGAAAACTGTCGAACTTTCATAGAGTTTGTCGGTCTCGGTTATGCTTGTCATCAGACTAAGCGGTGGTGTACAGGTACACCCATGGTATGTTTTTATGTGAAATCCGCCGCTGCTGTGCATCAGTCAGAATGTGAAGTGGGAAAACTGCAGGGATCGGGTGATAATCTGTTTCGGCTCACTTGGGCGACTTCGACAGCAACGTATGATACTTCTGGGGCTTGGGGCTTTCATTCTTTGAAAACACACACAGCGACAGATGTGACCAAGTTTGATACACCAGAGTACTTCGAATCTTTAGATTCCGATGGCGCCGAATGTTGTAAATATAAAGGGGTGTGCGAAGATTATAATTCGGTGTGCGCACTGCCATTGAAAAATGTCGGTAGTGATATTTCCGAGGATGGTGGAGAAGCATCTGAATGTTGTGAACCGAAAACTTGGCGATGTGACCACTCGGGTCATACATGTGGAACAGGGTTTAAAGTAAATACCGAGAAATGTGGTCTAGAATGTGCTACAAGTTTTACTACAACCCTTCTGGGCGAATATACGGGCATACCGATCACAAGCGGGTCTAAAAATAACTGTATTGGCGATGAACAAGGTATTTTGACATCCGATGAATGTTTGGAAAAATGTAAGGGTAGGGACAATTATTTTATAAAAAATGAAATATGCTATTGTGCAGATGGTATTACGAGCCAATGCGTTGCTGATGTTGGTTCAGCTTGTGATTGTGATATAGAACACAAGACATTTGCTCCGGACACACCCGGGTATTACACAGTTAGCGAAAATACTTTAACTGTTTGCAAATCGTGGACAAGAGTGGATTGTAATAATAGAGACGGTTGGGATTATTTGGATATTCAGGAGGGTGACGGTTATAATGCAGGGCAATACCAAGCATGTGTAAAGGGAAGTTATGGTAATTATTATTCAGGCGATTGTGGAACTGGCGAGAGTAACACTTGCTGTGATCCAATACGCTATGATACATACAGAATAGACACCACAGTTACGCGTAATGAAAGCCTCTGCTGCGATATTGATACAGGTATAACCCTTACGGCGTGTTTGTCTCAGGCATGCCCAGATCGCCACAACGACAAGATCGACTACGATACAGGATTCTATACGACTAGCCACACTACAGAATGTTGTACTGAGATTGCACAGACAAACTACTGTGATACATTCGCCAATGGGGCTGCGTTCGACTGCCAGAATGGTCAAGTATCGTCAGGTGTATTAGACTGTGGAGGAACATGTTCTCCAACAGACTGCTGCAAGGATGCAGTGCCATGTGATACAAATACAACTTGTGGTGGTAACAATGCAATAGATACAAGTTACAGGTGCAGTAAGTTAGAAGGTGGTGTGTGCCATAGTGATGAATATACTGGAACAAACGCATGTTGCCAACCTGATAATTGTGACAGTTCCAATTATTATAGCCGGTACTCGGGTGAATATAATTACCAATTGTCATCACCGAGGAACTATGTAGGTGACCCGAAATCGGGATGCACTAGCAAGAATGATTGGTTCAGTGTATATAAACCTGGATATTTGACAACCGTTGGACCTACAGAATTCGAAGAAAAGTGTTGCCGGTATTTTGAAAGATGTAATGAAAATATATGTTCAGACGTTCAAGTGGTAAAAAGTAGATCTTCATATGACCTCCTCTATCAGTTAATTTACTGTTGGGATAATTCTGGAAATGATGTAATCTGTACAGTATCTGATCGAGCTACTTGTTGTGAGGATGAAACTTGCCAGACTGCAGATGAAAGACACGATTGCCCAGATGATAAAACGCTGAAACAGAATAGCAATGCTTTGGGTAGAAGGATCACCGATGAATCTGATTTCCAAAATAGTTGTTGTGAGAATTTACCCGATTTTTACACAACAACTAGGATAGACAAAATCATATCGGGTGGGGAAAAATTGTATACTTTTATAAACGGCGGTTGGGGCGCCAGTACATTCAATAGGTGGACTCTTGGCGGCACAAAAGAATTATCCAAAACGGAA
>TARA_B110000858_G_scaffold181876_1_pt1 | contig 19330 bp, 16 predicted proteins | sample TARA_B110000858 | Tara Oceans TARA_B110000858 (sample SAMEA4398247) | marine metagenome | biome: Polar Biome; feature: [SRF] surface water layer (ENVO:00010504); material: water (ENVO:00002006), including particulate matter (ENVO:01000060) such as... | depth 5 m | reverse complement strand
AACGCTAGAAGTCGCGTTTAGGTACCGCATATAACGGTGTATCAAAATCGTAATGTCACACCCTGCAAGTAATCATCGTCGTCTGAAAAAACATCGTAAAACTGGGAGGTCGCTGAAGGGTACATTGAATCAAGGTCTTCTACCATCTTGCTAGCTAATGGTCTCCAACGTTCATAGAATAGACATCTTTTAAAAAGCTCTGCTAAATTTCCTGGCATATGTAGTTGTAATATGGGATGTCTGCCTGCGCGGAAACACGTATACATCGTGCTGAGTGTCACAGGTATAGCGGGCGACACTATTTCGACACTGCTAACATCGCCAGTTTGAAGTCCATCTTTTAACCTTTGGTCGAGCGTTTCAAACCTAAAATCTATGTTGTTCGTTTTCAGTAGAGCCAGTGTTATGAAATAATGAAATTTAAATGATCCCAACGTGCTATCATTTTTCTTGGGGTCGTAAATAAGGTTTAGAAGGTTCACAGCAATGGAAAAAACATCATATTTCGTTGTAACCGGCGCGTACTTGCACGTTTGTCCGTCCCAAACACGCTGTTCGGGCGGGTGCCAGTGCCTCCAACTTTCTAAACGCATATCCGTAAATGGAATTATGCTTCCACCCCCTGTCACCTCTGCGAATCCGAAATCAATTAATACTGGGTCGTCGCCCTTAAACATAATGTTACCACCATGCAAATCGAGATGAACAACCTGCTTGCTTTCAAGAAATGCAATGGCTTCAAACATTTGAAATGCTGTTCTGACAAACCCCGTGCGTCTTCTTTCAATGGAATACTTAAAATGCTCGCTAAGAGTCGTGTCCAGCTTTTCTACAACCATCAATAAATACTTGTCATCACCATCAGGTGGTTTAGCTGTTCCATACAATGTCATTATATAATCAGATTGATTACCTAGCCTACGCAGGATTTGAACTTCGTGTTCAGTTTCTCGTTTATCTTGATACTTTATTCCATATGTAAATTCTGGAGAGAGGGGTATACCTTCATAATTTGTTATAATTTTATCAGGATTATGAAAAGTACCCTTTACAACAGTACCATAGCTCCCACGACCAAGTCGTGAACGACTCATAATTAAAACTCCCGAATTCAGCCCTTTTGATGCGCATGGACCACTAGCCGCACTGCCAGCCGCACTGCCAGCCGCACTATCGGTTTTCTTCCTTTTCTTAGATCTTCTTTGTTCCACACGTCTTGCCATGGCTGCCATTTAATGTACATATAATGTTATATATATAATTTGAATTGTTTGTTACCATGGAATTAAAGTAAAGTATATTCTGGTTTATTTCTTTCTAAATACCATCGCCCACAATCACAATCGTAAACAAACAGCGTAAATAGTACATACGTTTCTCCACATAGGCACATACCAAAAAGTAACATGTTACACCCACATACAAAGACGCCCACTTGAAATCATAATGGTCCTTACCATGAATATGGTCTCCATCCATATATTTGTCATGCACCAACAAAGCAATCCACGACAAGAGCACACACACTCCTCCAAGCAACACCTTCCAATCCTCCACAAGAGTAATTACATTCACTAGCTTTAAGGCAGAGCCCAGAAGTATGAACAAAGGTTGCACCAGATTATCGTACCCAAAGGCAAACCATGACGAATCTTCCAAAAACCCTGTGAAATTCGAGGGAAGAGGGTCACGTTCTTAAAAATCCATTTGAAAAATTTGATGTGTAATATCGCTCACACTATGTCTCCATGTATTCGAGTTGTACTTTACAATATCCACCATGCGCATTGTAGCATCTGCCTCTTCTAAGCAAGGCATAAGTTTTCTCTTTACATGATCTTGTATTTCCAACAAGGCAAAATCACTAGATAAAAACATCATAAGCGAATACCATAGCCCAACATGTCTTCTCATCTTGTGAAACGATTCTGTGACACCCGAAACAAATGAAGCATAGTCTGCTGAAGATTCTCCGCCTATCATAATAATCATAGGAGGGGTCACCCTAATATTCATACGAAGTTTAGGATCATGACCCAATAAGTAAGAAAAGTCAATATGTGCAAGTTCTCCGTTGGATATGACCATATTTTGCAGGTGGCGGTCTCCAACACCCAAGATGTAGGACAGTATACATGCACCTATGGCTGACCGAATAAAGCGATGCCTAACGCACCTCACAGTATCCTCTGGAAAACAGTTATGTATATGGCTAGATAGTTCATACTTAAGCTCGTACAGTGTTTTTGCTTTAGGTAACATTTCAACCCAGCCCCCCCACTTGGTGACGAATACCGGATACTGCACGCATTTTGTTGCACATAAATGTTCTATAAGTTGAGCAAATAACATAACAAGCCTGTCCTTTGTGAGGTCTTCTGATTTCACGAGTATATACTTGTTCCCTTTGTCGGTTTTTAACATGAACACGCTTGGTCTAGACGCACTCTGCAGCTGGACTGGGTCATTTACCCGTATACATACAGTACTAGGGTCATAGGGCATCTTTGCAGGGAGTTTTACTGGGAATCTATGACCATTTGCAAGTTCATGCAGATAGCGTACGAGACTATCTGTATAAATAAAATCCTTCCTATAGATGGGAAATCTTTCTAACATTTGATTTTGGAGTGCTTTATACTGCTTGTCCTTGTACGTTGCACATTCATAGTAAAAGGCATATGCTACGTGAATATTGGAACACAGTGGGGTGATGTGGGTCGATATAAACTCATGTGCAGAGGGTGTCATACTTCTTCGTAACCAATGCGGCATGAAACGAACATGATCTCGAAACGACATACTCTTCACATGCATACCAAACCATTCGCACAAAGAAGGATTACGAAGCAGTTGTGTTGACGGGAAACTATTCAGAAGCTCAACCACGTGCAGAGGTGCCGTGGGCGTACAGTATGTGCAACCAAGCTGTTCACATGACGATATTCTAGGATACGGAACCTTATGGAGAGCTCGAACGGTCTGAATATCCCAAGCCGAATGACCGCCCATTTTAAACGCATGTGTTTTCAACAACTGGGTCTCCAGTCTGGAATATCTTTCATACGGCATTTTGCGTGGTAAGTTTCTATACACCTGCGTAAGGGTAGACACGGCATGGTTCCATCTTTTATTTAGCCGCAAATGACATATGGATGAAATATCGACGGGCAGGAGTGCTAAAACCCGGACAATTGGTTCAGACTTGTTGGTTTCAGAACATTTTTCCATACAAGAGTCACATAGCCGGACATCTAAGTATTCCGAGCGCACCTGGATGAAAGAAGGAATAACTCCTCTGCCTGAAGTACACGCACTACAAAAAACCTGACCACATAGGCGACAGTGATGCCTGCGAACGAACATATTAAAAGACGTACCACATGCGCATATGACCACATCACTGTCGGATTGCCACATTTTAAAATAATGTCACCACTGTATATAGGGCGCAATCGTGTGAAACAATGTGGGTTGAAAGAATACTAACGTGGTTGGGATATATTCGTATAGAAAGAACGGGAGTATATAAAGAGAATACAGATACTCTGTAAATGGAAGACCAGAATTCCGACTACCGAAAAGCCATGATAGATTTAAAAAAATTCAGACCAAAGAGGGAAGAACCAGTTATTTGTTTCACGTGTGTCGGGTTTTCTTCCTTTGGTGGTACAGAGTCGGAGGATATGTCAAAAGGACCAATGTGTGTGTGTACATCCACCTGGCAAAAAGTACACTCTCATATTATAAAAATGAAATCGAAGAAACTTTTAACTATATAAATAATAGCATCATTTGTTTAAATGTCCTTTGTAAAGAAAGCACAAGCGATACCCGTGGATTCTGAATTCAAAATTGAACTCGTTCCCGACCCGACAATGAAATTCTCTAACGAAACTACACTGCGGCAGAATTCTGTCATCAGTAAGCTTTCGAAAGCGTCTAAAGGTCTTTTCTTACCCAACCCTGCAGTCAAAATAAACGGTGGCATCAAATCCGGACAGCTTTACAACCGAGGTCTTAATGTAAAGAGTCTCGCGAACGCTATGCAGCAGCATAGTCTTGTTCTTAGAGTCAGTGTGCAAGGGGAACACAACGCCTGCGCGATGGCTACTCATGAGGACGTCTCCTCGAACGCCATGATCTCGTCACCTAGTGGATCGTTTTCGCTTGGCATCGCTGGAAACACTATTCGTCACATCGATTTTCTCTAAATATTCGCGCGATGGAGCCTTTCTCTCTCGAAGGTGATCGGGTATAGACGTGTTTTGTAAGCAATGTTTTGAGTATATTTCCCAACCAATCACCCCGTTTTTATATAGATAATCTAATTCCTCAAAAGAAATGTAAGGATGCACAGGGAACACCACCAAAATTTGATGTTTTACCTTGGAAGCATATACATTCTTATACACCTTTAGTTTCTTTATATCCACATATAATTTTTGATACAGATCTGTGCACATGTAAGATAATGTCTTTTTCCAAAACAAAATCGTATGCTTAAATGTATCTGTAACACCCTCTGTATCGCTTTTAAAGAGAGAATCTCCTATCATTAAACTCCTAGGAACCCCCATCCCCGAGCAAATCTCTTCTTGTAGAATTTTATGTATTTGCGTAATGTCCTGTCTGCCCGTATTCTGCGCAGTAGGCACCACATGCTGACCATTGGGCAGCTGAGTGATATTTCTAAGATTTTTGACTTGCTTGGACCCGTGTCCCATGTACTGGTGGTATAACTCTTGCTGCCGCATTAGTATTTCAACATTTTTCTTCGATCGTTGAAACTGCATGTCTGTAGATGGATCTTCCTCTGCACTATCTGCAAAGAAATCATAATCTACTCCTTCGTGGCGTTCTTTATTGCTTGTCTCCACAACTTCGGAGAAATAATCTGGGTTGGATTTATTCTTTTCCATAATCAAAGTTGTAAACCTCAGCTCCTTTAAGAAAAGACTCCTTCCCATAACACGAGCGACTGGGGAAGTCAACTCACCATTGGGCAAGGCGTGCTCACCGAAATGAGTATACACAAAAGTATTGTTTACGTCTATGTTGGTAGAAGAGAGCCAGTATTCGTATTTATTCCGAGTGACCCTGTAGTGTAGCTCATACAGGTCTGGTCGGACCACGGAAGGGTACATTCGCTTAGTGTCGTCTTCTAGGATACTCACAACAACAAAGCCCAAACACAGGGCGCTGTCCAGTGCATCCTTCACAAAAATGTCCCAGTATTCACTAAAGGCGTCAGAGATTTCTATAGGGGGTTCAAACACCTTTTTATTCTTTTCGAATTGAATGCCATTCTTCATTAAGTGATGGAAAATCATATCCCTACACATGTGAAGCAAGTTGTCTCGCATATAATCACCCCACATGCGGCATGCCGCTTGCATATTGATGTGGGTTTCCATTTAAAACATGCAGTGGTGGTATAAATAGTACACTGGGGCGTTTAAAATGATGTACTATGTTGGCATGTCGTTGGTTATTTTTGGTCTGGCTATTGTTGTAAAAAATGTTGTAACTGTATAAATAAAGTAAATTCCCTTTTTAATGTGTATACGTTTAAGTCAAATTCCCTGGATACGGAAATGGTTTGTAAGGAACAAACTACTCAAAGACAAGCCCCTGTTTCATAACTTTAAAGATATGGATTCATAGTATTTAGAACCAGCATTCCTCTTTCTACCTGCCCCCCGTGTTCTGTAGGTATCAAATTGTCTAAGCTTTGCTTCCTCTTTCTTCAACGTACTGTCTCGATGGGTTACTTCTTTTGTGACACTTACTAAATCCTCTTGTCTATCATGAAGCCATGTATAGTGCAGAACAGTCATACTAGATACGAAATCACATATGTTTTGTTTAGCACGCCCATACAGGCATGTTTCAACAGCTGCCTGTGGGAAATAAATGAGAACAGCTATACTAAACAACACGAGCGTAATAAGCAGACCCCCTGTAAGTGCCCAAATCACAATTAAAAAGTTCAAGGTTTTTGCGTATGGTTTCTTGAGATCAAATCTACTCCACGTTACACTGTTTGGCTTTTCAGTGTTCAGAAACTTTTCCAATATTTTTCGATTCGTTGTAATGTGCGTTACTGAAACCATCATGGCAGCGTTTATTAAAGCATAGGTCTCTCCACCAAACACCATTTTATCATAGAATTCTTCCAATTCAGATATTTTCAACTTTTGAGACCTCATCTTTATACGGGTCGGTATAGGCGAGGTCATGATCTCGTTTATTTCGAGAGAGCGCAAATCAGTGCTCACTATCGAGTCAATAGCATCGGAAAGTTTTTTATAAAACTCCTTCTCTGCAGCAGACGCATTGCGACCTCTTTTCAGTGCTACACCACGAATCTTATTGGAAATTGCTATCTCTTTTTTTTGCCATTCTACGGTTGCCTCTGTTATCTCCTTTTGTAATTCATTGAACTGTTTGGCTGCGTATTCTATAGGTGTAAACATAGAAGACTTTACTTGTTTCTTTTTTAAATCTGCACAGCCACACAGAAACGTGAATCGAAGAAGAGAATTCGCATTGATCTGTCTTGAATGTGATTCAAAGAAACGCCAAAAGATAAGTGCATAAAAGACAATCACAATAATATTTACCACCCAGACTGTGGAAAGATAGCCTGGTTCCAGATCAGAGACAGTTTGACCAGCGATATCCTTCAAAAAAATGTTTCCATTAAAATCGGCTGTCACTGTTCTCTCGTCAAGCACCCATATGCTGTTCGATCTCCCCATACCAATGTAAGCCACCCCGAGCAGCCCAAACGCAAATGAAATAAACGATGTGAAAAACGTCACAAGTATAAAGTTAAACACAGCATTTATGTCCTTTAGATCGTCTTGTTTGAACTCGCGCGTATTGTTCGTCTTAAAGTTTAGATGGGGATATACACCCGCCACAAACCGTGCTTCTATTTGATCGATCCGTACACCCAAGAAAAAGGATTCTATGACAGAAGTAATGGAAAAACAAACTGTAAGCACCGAGGAAATACACAAAAGGACATGCTTCCATTCTGGGTGGAAATAAGACTCAGATCCAATCAGTACAGAATAAAGACCGATTGCAGAGCCTAACATTAAAGTAGCCACTACAGATACCTGGTTGACAATTTCTGTGTAATCTGACAGAATAGTCGTAATTCGCTCTGCCCGCTTATCTCGCATTTCGGACAAGGTTATAATATGATCAAATGTCATCTGGTGTCGTTTTGTCTGTACTTCCAGCATTGCCAGTGCATTATCACGTTTTCTATCTACCCTTCCAGACATATAGTCATCTACTGATTTGCCGTTCATTAATCCACTGTACACGCTTACTTATACTTCATATTGTGAGAGCGTGTTTTCATAGCATGGCAATTACTACACAATGCACATAAGTTCTTTAATTCATCCAAGCCTCCATCTCTCAACTCGTCCATATGATCTATATCGAATGCCTGGGGGTGAAGCATGACCGAACAGGCTGGGTTAAACGATGGCGAACATTTATAACCCTGACTATAGGCTATATTCCACCTGTACTTTCTTGCCACTGCACGGCTCTTCTTTATATCTCCCTTGATCGCTTTGATAATCCCGTTGATATGATATCCGTACGCAGTAGGTGCAGTTCCAATGTACCAGTCTAAAAAGTTAATCACATCAAGCTGAGCCATCCAGATACCATCCCTAACTCTATAGTTCACCTGAGGTAGGAGAAGTCTCATCTGACACGGACCTGCGTGTTCACAGATGGCTCTCTCTATATCTTCCAAGTTGTAATGCCACGATCGAAGCATGAATACTTTCCCTATCATTAAAGATAGGATTCGAACGCTATATACTTTGTCATCTGTTTATAAACATGTCACTTGAACAGTTCCGAACAAACTTCAAAGTACTACATGAAACTTGGGGCTACAGGTTCAATACGGATCCCAACTATGAAAAGAGGACTGATGGTGATCTACGTACCTTTCAACATCTCACAGACTACATCATGCGGTACCTAGAGCAAGGGTTTGTAACCGAACCTGATGTACAAACGATGTTTGGTGTAGATTTTTACAAATCTGGGAGAACCTTTAACGGATCTGATGCAGCCTTAAGAACATACCTGGAACAGTGTGGACCCTTCTTTATAGACAACAGGGACGCGTGTAAAACCGCGTATGCGTATTTGAAGTCCTGTGATCCCTCGAGTACGCGATGCTTGTTGCAAGTTGCATTAAGATGGACTGCTGTTGTTCGAAAATTTGTTAGGCGACTTGCTATAGGGAAGGCTATCGAAATTAGTGACTTTACAGATAAAATTAAAAAAGCCGCGTTGAAAGAATGTACATTATACCTTAGGAAAGAACACGCTGCCAAGCTGCAAGCAGAAAATGTCGAGGACGCTCTTCAGGAAGTTCAGGAATTTGACCCCGACACAACCGCAAGCGATACATCCGAGGGGACGTCCGATGCGATTGACCTTGTTTCGTCCGATGATGAACTGGTCATTGATTTAACCAACGAGTTAAAGTTACGTCTGTAGTATTTAAAAAGGGCTCGGCTTCATAATGTTCAGATGCTTCAAGAAGCCCATCTCGGTGGAGAAAGCCATAAAGGAAATGCGGCAAGTGGAAGCTGTCCTGCAGGATATGATACACAAATACGAACGCATTAAAACAGAGGCAAAAGTCAAGTTCAAAGAGGAATCGGTGAAAAGACGGAAGCTCGTGCATCTAAAGCGCATAAAGACGCTGGAACATCACATCACACAGTGCGAGGCGAAGCTGATCGCCTGCGTGAATAAACAGTACGCGTTAGAGCAGCTAGAAGTCAGTAAAATGCAGATTGAAGCGATTAAATCTAGCACGAGTATATTTAAAAATTTCTCCAAGTACAACCCCATCCACAAGATAGAAGACCTCCAGGAAAGTATGGAAGAGAAACTAGAAGATCTAGCAGATTTATCCGACCTACTGACCTCTGGTACAGTGGAATTCGATGAAGACGAACTCCTGGCAGAGTTAAATGACATAGAGGGGGAACAAATCGAAGAAGAGTTACCAGTAGCACCGACGAAGGTGCCTGTGCACAGTGCACCTAGGGTAGCAGTGGCAGTTTAACGAAACCTGAGCCAGTCGAAATATCCTTTCGGCGACGGGGGCATGGGTGGCGGTGTTCTGGGGGGCTGTGTGGACACCAGAGGTTCGTATAAACCTCGCTGTCCAAGGGCATCGGCGAGCTGGGCTCGGAGGTCGGCAATTTCACGTTTTAGATACGCAATATACTCTATAAGTTGTGACATTAATGAATTTTTTTTATATAATTATACTACCTGATCTCCCTTCTTCGGTTCTTTGTTCGGGTCCATGTACATGATCGCACCATCACGGACAGGCAGCACACCCGCGTACGGGGTACCCCAATGACCCTTACCCATGTGGGTAAATGTACCGTTCGTGTACTGCGCACCACGGAAGCACACAGTGTTGACTTGCTGCACTTGATGCAGGAAGGCTGTGTCACCTCTGTTCTGGTCCAACTCATCAATAGACTCGAGCGATCCAAGAGCATCCGCACCCGAAAAGTGCAGCTCATCATCAGGCTCGTAGTCGCGATGGGCACCTGCAAAGCGTCCTGTGATATCAATGGCGTCTTCTAGCTTCTCCCCATCTCCACGCGGGATCTTCCATGCAATGAGAGACTGCCTGCAGTCCGAACTTCCAAGAGTTCCCTCCTGGACAGCCTTGCCGAGGTCACCCTGACCCTCACCAGGCTGGAAAAAGGTGTGACCCTCACCACTAATGTACCCCTGTGCAAAGCAGTCGGGGATAATCGTGTAGTTACGCGGTCGCTTCACAACAGCTTTGCTATAAAAGGTATAATTACCGAAATGAGTCTTGACAGCTACATTATCGGAGAGCTGAAAGTCGTGGTGACCGTGATAGGTAGCACCAAGATCCGAACCACCCTTTGCCATCAAGGCACTGTGCATCGTGTACGTCTGGAACGGTCTCAGCAACAGGATGTCGTAGTGGTGCTTGTCAGCATCTGCACTGTGTAGGTAAAATAGATGATGAAGCTGAAGGTCTGCATTCTTCAGTGCAGAACCGATGTCACGAGCCTCACTACCACCTGCTTCAGCACGTTTAACATCTATGTTAATGACTATATCATCAGGAGTGCTCACTAAATCAACAGGTGTAAATTCTTCATCGTCCTTAAGAGCTGTTTGAAAGTTCTGAGCCACTTCTTTCTTTTCGCGAGGAGTCTTTGCAGCTGAAACCTTTTTCTTTCCGATTTCCTCATACTGCTTGACCTTTTTATGGAGCCTTTTCTTTAGTTCGCGAAGAAGAATACCATACTGATCTTTAGTCCTATCCGAGTTCAATGCAGCTGCACTGGCTTCAGCATAGCTAATCTTCACATAATCATCCTTATCAGCAGAGTAGATGTGGATGAAGGGATCGTGGCGGGCTGCCTTAATCAGCTCTCCCAGTTCAGTTGCCTCAGCCAGATCTGCAGTGATCGGTTTATCCACCAGCTTGCCTACAGCAGCATTGAGGGTAGCCATGAGGCTGTGGGGAGCCTGGGACCCCGGGATCACAAAGTACTCACCGCACATGCGTGGGCGGGAGGTGAGATCGATAAACTCGTGCACAAAGTCCATATCAAAGGACTGAGCCTCAAAGACCTTGGAGCCACGGAAGGTAGAGATGCCAGTGCGGTCCTGAGTCAGAGCCTCGTGGGCACCGGGTCCACGCAGGTGGTACTCGGTCTCGCGAGGCGGTACCATGCTGACGTAGATACCAGCCTTGGGTGGGAGGACCAGTACATTCGGGACAATGCCGTTGATCTTCATGTGATGCTTGATCTCCGCATCCATAATGTAGACACCCTTGATGTCCTTCTGCAGGCAAGCCCACATCTGGCGCTCGTGGCGGAAGAGGGTGCGCGGACCCTTGACGAATCGGGCGAACTTCCTGCGGTACTCCTTGTAGTAGTTCTGTCCAGCGAATAACGCGTGCATTACACCAAAGTAACAGGTGGTATGGACAGCGTCCGATATTTGCTGCAAGTTCAACGCGTAATTCCTCCGACCCTTGTCGGTCGTCATAAAGCCATGCTCCAATTGGAAGGCTAATCCGCGTCTGACTAGATTGTCGGTGTGACGCTCGGACTCCTGCGTAACCAGTCGGGAAATACCTTGCTCCGGGACAACGTCAGCCAAAGTGCGGTTGAACTTCCACACGTCCCAAGTGATATGCAATTCCTCGGTGTATTCCCAAGGCAAAAGCTCCCGAGTGTAAAACTCGTCCTCCTTGCGGATCATAAAGTCGAGGATATCCTCGAGCCTCTTGTTCTTACCCTCATAAGCCTTCGGGAGGTTAAAGGTTTCGTGGGAAAGCTGGTCATCAGCTCGCACGTCCTCGTGGTAACCCTGAGGGCTACCAAAGAAAGGGTCCCACTTATTCGTGGGGGCAGTTCCTGTGGAACCAACTTCTGTAACGAATGGGGCAGCACTGTGAGACATTTTAAGTGAAAATTTTGTACTTATATATGTACACAATTTAAATGTATTTAGATGCCCCTGGAGACAAAAAATGGGTGGTGTCCTGTCATGGGTGCAGGATTACTGGCAGGGTGATATTTTCGTGGCTATCTTGGGATTAGACGGTGCAGGCAAATCTGCTCTGGTACACAGGCTGCAGTACCAGGATATAGAAGAACCGCTGCCTACAATGGGCTTTTTCGTGCATAGTATACGTATTAACAACACGCTAATGAGCGTAGCCGACGTTGCCGGTCAGGATGCCATGCGAAATCTGTGGTCGGTCATGTATCACCGGGCAGAGGGTATTATTTACGTAATCGACGGCAACGACAGCGCACGGCTACCGTTGGCGATCTCTGAGTTAAAAAAAGTGATGGAGTACCCCACTTTGGAGAGCAAGCCCTTTCTGATCTTGGTGAACAAGCACGACATGGTGGCTTTTGATGCCTCTCTCGTGAAGAAGGATTTAGCACCCGGTTTATGGAGGGTGTTTAACGTGTCGGTGAAGACGGGGGATGGGATACAAGAGGCTGTGACGTGGTTCCATGCTAACCTGATCTGAGACTACTTATAGGGGGACACTTATTCAAATGGGATGGTTTCCTTTACTCGTGCTTATTGTGTTTGGCATGGTGAGCATCGCCTTCATGATGCAGATGCCGAAAGAAAAACCACGACACAATATCAAGAGAGTCATACGGGGGTCAGGGGTGGTGGAACCTGTGGATGTGGTGGAGCCTGTGGAGGTGGTGGATGTGGTGGAGTCTGTGAAGGTGGTGGAGCCTGAGCTCGTGGTGGAGCCTGAACCTGAGCCTGAGCCCGTAAGCACAATGATTAGACCACTAACACCACCAATAAAACTAGAAAAATCTGATGATAGGTACCAGCAATTAAAATATATCACTGATGCATTCAAAGAACACAATGTTGTTTATTACTTGGATGGAGGTAGCGTTCTTGGAGCTGTGCGAATCGGTGGGGTGATGAATCATGACAAAGATATTGACATTGCTACATTAGATGCTAATGAGGAAGACATTGAAGAAGCATTAAAAGATGCGAAGGTTCAATGGGAATTTCAAAACAGTGGCACTGGTCCAGGAAATTCTGGTTTTGGATACAAAGTCACATTGAAAAACACCAAAACTTATATAGACATTTGGCTTATGTCTATTTCTGGACCCAATGTAGTTTGTGTTGGGCGCCAGAATGGATGTAAACGATGGCTAAACAAGTACCATGTAAACCCAGAACAATTGACGCAGAAAACTGATGTTATTTTGCCTCTGCGTGAACTTAGATTCGGAACAGAAATGTTAATGTTTCCTAATAAAGTATTAGACTATTTGAACAAACGATACCCAAATTGGAAGACAAAGTGTGGAGGTTGGCAAAGAGGTACACGAGAATGTCAACCAAGTGAAAATGAATATTTCAGAAATTATTACGAAGGTAACTTAGAGCTGTTGGGTGCAAAGGCTGATAAGAGAAAAACTGTTGGTATTGTAACTGTCATGACAAAACAAAATAAATGGTGTGAATGTGGCACAAAAACAATGCAAGCTTATGCCGATACACATGGATACAGTTACTATCTCATTACAAAGGAGAATCATTTTCTTAAGCATGTGAAATTTCAAAAATATGCAGCAGTGCTAGACAACATGAAACACGATATTATGGTATTGATGGACTGCGATATAGCTATAACTAACCCCCAGATAAAGGTAGAGGAAATTTTTGAAGAGTACAATAACGACATTATCATTGCAAGGGATGCTATATGGAAAAAAGGTGTCCCAATAAATTCTGGAGTTATAATTTTCAAAAACAGTCAATTTAGCAAGGGTGTACTAGAAAAAATGAAATACTCGTCAAAGTCTACATCTAATAAATATTTGGGCAAACCTCTGGTTGATCAGCCTGTACTCACACATTTGTTAGTAGAAAAAGGTATCAAAGAGCATCCGTCAACAGCATTTGAAAAAACAAATCATATTACAATTGTACCACAGCGTGTAATGAATGCATTTCATAGACGTGGTGTTAGTTTTTTCAAAAATGATCCAGAAGACTCTAGATGGAGAAAAGGTGATTGGTTAGCTCATGTAACAGGTTCCCCTGCACGTATTAGAACACAAATCATGAAAGAATTGGGAGCTTGTAAAGATAAAAACACTTTAATTCATGATAATCATGAGAAGACAACACTCGTTCTAATGGGGTTTAGTCCAAAAAGAATTCCAAATTATGAAATACTGTTTAAATCTTACGGGTCCATGACAAATGTACTTGACAAAATTATATTTATATGGAATAATCAAGATGTTGATCCGCCCAAAATACCCAGCACAGATGTGAGCATAAAAATATGGAAATCACAAGTCAATTCAATGGTAAACAGATACAGAGTTTATGATTATGTTGACACTGTATCTGTTTTAACTGTCGATGATGATGTTCTCTTAAGTGGATTGTTAATAAAAGACATGATAAAAACATTTTATATGGACCAAAGTGCACTAATAGGATTGGATGAAAGATCTTTCACTAAAAATAAATACTCTTTCAGAAAAACAAATGCAAATAAACTAGTCATTGGAAAAACTATGATGTGGAATAAGAAATATACAAAGGAATTCTTACTTGACAATGATCTAGTATCCTTCTCTGAAGAAAACCCATGCGAAGACATTGCTATGAATTTTTTGATCAGACATAGCACTGGGAAGGAACCAAGAATTATAAAAATGACATATGAAAAATTTAGAAAAAACCTTAATGAGACAGACGGACTATCTATAGATCCGACAACTAATTGGCAGGTTGAAAGAAACAATTGCATTGCATTCATGCAAACACATTTTAAAGATCCGTATGAAAAGATATTTAACATGTTAAAAGATCTAGATACCACTATATCAAAACACGCATCAACAAAACAGGTTTATGGTAATGTATTTAGTGGCAATGCACACGACCAAGTTGTATCGTATACACAACATGTTAAAGACTTTGTTCAAAAGTATGGAGCTCATCATATATGTGAAATAGGATTTGCAGGGGGTCATAGCGCAACTACACTACTACTGTCTACAGAGATGACGAGTGCAAAATACACTGCATTTGATATATGGGACAGAGAATTTTACGAAAACACAGCTTTAAAATGGGTGAAAGAACGATTTCCATTAAGAAATATCCACATTATAAAGGGAGATTCGACGATAACAGTACCTAACAGTGAACCATTACAATGTGATATTATACATATAGATGGTGCACATCATGCACATTATCCAAAAACTGACTATATAAATATGCAAAAACATGCATCGGCGAATAATTTACTACTAATTGATGATTGCACAGATTCGTGGAAAGCTGTCATGGAAGGTGTAAAATTTGCAACTGATAATAACATATTTCAAGAAAGACCAAAACAATTTATTCCAAAGGCATGGTCACATAGAGGAAAAAAGAAAGGTTGGTGTATTGGTTCATACTCCGTATAAATTTATAGGAAATACAAACATATTTACTTCAACTACTCCTCTCTAATGCGATTCTACTCACACTGGATCCATGTCATCTGGCTCTATAGACTTGTTGATATATATTATCCCTTTGCCTCCAAGTCATGGAACACTGTCACACTAGTACTTTACGGCATTGTCGGTGGGTGTGATTATGCCAATCGTATGTACCCAGTGTGGCACAACAGACTCCATGCAGTCAACGAGAACCCTAATGTCGCCGATCGTTTCTCGCTCTCCGAGTTTGTGGTCGCCTTTCTCGCCAGCATCGTCTCTGCCTACTGGTTCCTCGACAACCTGCTGCCACCGTGGGCTTGGCTCATCCTTCTCGTCAAGGCGTGGGCAGGGGATTTCATGTTGAAAAGACTATGGAAGAAGCACCTGTCCAAGCTCACACAAGCTACGTATCGGCATGTGCCGATCTAGTGTCGTACTGGTACTTGCACCTGTAGAGGGTGGGAAAATCAAACCCTTTCCACTTGTCCACTTCAATTTGATCCACGAACTCGGCAATATCATGGATGTCGATCGAACTCAAGTCTTCACCACAATCGCACGGGGTACACCCCTTGGGTTCTCTCACGTTTATCTCTCTCGCACCAAGAGCCACATATGTGGGGTTGTAATTTAGTTCCCTTACCTTGCGACCACAGCAGGAGAAACCAGTATCCACATCGTAGTCACCTGGATGATAGCAACACTCCCATCTTCCCATACTCATCATCTTACTAGTGTATCTATCACACCGAGGACAGGCGAACAGCTTGTCCATTGGTGAACGATGAGGGTGGTAAATAGGCTATGATCTAGGAGTACACATTTCGTAATACAAAGCATCTGCCCAGCCAAACCACTTTCTCGTGAACCGTGCAGGGTTGTCTACATGAAAACTCTCGTGAAATACAGAAGCCTTTGGTCCAGGGTCGGATGCTGTTTCTACAAGAGTTTCGTGGGCTGCCTTGTCTCCTAAAATAGCTTGCATAATTAGAGACAAATGCCACACATGATTTTTTGGTGTGTGTGGACTCCCTATACCTTTGTACGAACCACTGTAATAATATGGATTTTTAGGCGAAAGGATAAACTCTCGTGTCTTCTCATATATGTCTTTATTATAGACCAGACCCTTTGGGTCTAGATAAGGTAGTGAGAGCAATGATGGTACATTCGCATCGTCCATCATATTACATCCGCCAAGCCCATCCACTTCATAACAATACATTCCGTCCTTTACTCCATACTTGTGAATACCTTGAATAATATCTTGGCGTAATGTAGCAGTATCATAACCCATTTCTTGCAGGTAGCCTAGTGTCACTGCAGCGAATACATTGTCTGGAATATGAAAGTGATACGTACATTTATCATCCGAAGGGCGAAACCCCGTCCAAGTCATGCCAGTGTAGCCCACTGGTGTACCAACTCCATTCAGTAGTTCGTCATACTTATAAGGGCTCTTTTCATGAGTTTGTTCTAGTCGCCATACATCTAAGAGTTTCATAATGGCATTGTGTCCTAATTTTATTCCTGTCCTTTTCCAGTACTCGTATACAAGTCTAAAAAAGTAAGCACCAGAATCGAGTTCGTAATTCCTCGTTGTCACCCAGCCATGACGCCCTAAAATACTTGGTTCCTTGAATGATCGCCCGTAAGAGTTTGCATATGGGTCAAACTCAATAAAAAAGGCTTGTTTTTCAATAACTTTGCGAATCTTTGGCAACATATCTGGCATGTTCAAAAGTGGATGGACCTGTGCAGCTGAATCTCGAATCCACATGTCGTCTATGTCTCCTGTGGGAAGAAAGCCATCGTCCTCTATCATCACAGCACCAAGCTTTGTTTTTTTACACAGATCAGTAGTGCGCTCAAACCTAGAAGGTGTTGGAAATTGTTGATCAAACCACTCAGAGAATACACGATCCAAATTGTCATCACCACCATACTCTATAGAAATGCCATTTCCTTGGATGTTGACAAAGAGGTCATCAAATTTTGGTCGTCTACATCCTCCATTCGTATGACATTCTGAGAAATAATCAACACCTGCAATTTGCCTGAATCTGTGGTCGTGGTATCCGTACAGACCTGCAAGCATGTTGTTTTTATTTAATGTCCCAGCATACACACACACTGGATCAACCGCTGGATGAACACTGTGTTTCGACTGAATAATAAATTTCATAGCACATTTATTCAACAAGTTTGGTCCATGATTTGGAGCTATATTTCTAAACCCCATACAATGACCTATCAGATCTGAACCAAACGAATGAAAGTAAGGGAGTCCTTTCTGAAAGTCGAAAATAAAGTCTTTCTTAAAGTTCGAATTGAGTATTGTGTCATCTGGTCCCATCATGTAATTATCTGCAATACCATCTATGTATGGTGCAGCAAAATGTTTTATCATTTTGTTGTGAACATGGGAAAGATTAAAGGGGATGTGGATGTCTTGGACTCGTACAACTTGGAGATCTTTAAAAATGCGGTGCAAATCTTCAACAGCATGTTCCTTACTGACAATCACATACACATTACGAACCACGTCTAATAACCCATTCTTTTCAAAAGATCGGAGTGTTCTTTTCAAGGCAGGGTCATTTGGATCCCACAATGGAAACACATAGTCAAATGTATCCACATTTATAGACGACCGACAGTGAGTAATATCGGGTTTGTTTCCAAACCCATACCACTTCTCATCCACAATATCCACTCTATGCAAAGAGTCTTGTGTCTTCCTATCATACTCTTCGGTCGTCATCCCTTCTGATTCACCAAGTACATCTATATAGTAAGTCACAAAGGATTCCCAGCATGTGGTGCGGGCATTGACCTTCTTCAAGTAGTACATGTCCATATATAATTCTATGTCGGAAGTGGATACATCACAAGGTTCGCCTTGCAAGTATGAGATACACTTGCCCATACAAGTTGTGGTACCCATACATTGTTCCTCGCTGCAGCCGTGGCGTAAGTTGTACACTTGTTCCAGCGACTGTGCACTGGCTACACTCAAAAGTAAAAAGATCCACATTTTAAATATATGCATATGTTAAATAGAGTCACAGTCCCACCCATTTCCTGTCTAGTATATCCACAGCGTGCTGCCACATGCATGACGTCTTCCCCTCTGCGGTCATCTCTCTCTCAGCCCAAGTATCTACATCTATGGCTTTCATGCTGATCACCTTAGCACGGGGTACAGACCTGTATATGCTGGCAAACTCCTCCTGGCACTTGACCTGCTTCTCCGTCTTGATTGTAATCTTGGCGTTCAGCCAGGTCTGACCCCCGCACTCGTGAAAGATATAGTCGTTGAAGATTTTGTCGTCTACCAGCAAGTTGTGCCCAAACACAATGTCGCTGCCCCTATCACAAAACTGACTCAGATATTTAGACAGCCCTTGCACCTTTTTACGGTAAGCCGGGTCGTCTACGTACAGCACCCTGTCTGCAGCGTCTGAGTGTCTCACAGAATGTCTGTATGCCACCCCAGTACTCGTGTCGGACAGCATCCAAGCCACGGTAAGGATAACAAAGACGAATACTAGAACCCAGTGCATCGGCTTGAGCTTTTTTACCCTAGGCGTGGAAAATAGTTTCTGCATTCTAGTAATAGGAAACGTATAAATAGATCACACATACTATGAAATGTCTACACTGACGCCCAAGCAGGTGGGGGATGAAATGTCCATGTACACATTTCGCCCCGGGGCACCTGTGCTGAAAAGGGATCTGACACGGGGTACCATGCGATACTATTGTTTTGACAAGGGACATTTGCGCTATACGAGTTCCGTACCCGAAGGGTTTGTACCCGTTCCGGAGCAAGTCATACTTAAATTTTTTGGCACCAAGTATACACTTAATATACGAAAGATGGAAAGGGCATTCGAAGACTATGCGGCTGGGATACAGAGTGGAGCTCGACGTCCCACTATGCGATCTCTTTATTTAGAAACCCCCACTGATTTTGAACTGTTCATACGTCCTTTAGGCTCGTTCTACTGTACCAGCCTCAAACGTTATTTTTCGAGTATTCTTAACATTATAGAAACCCCGAGCAGGAGGGGTGTTGTAAGGAACTGGAAGCCAAGGGTCAATGCTCTTTTGAACAATACAAACACAGCGCGTGCATCCAGATGGGCAGACGCCACGACAGGTGGACAACATAAATTCATCTATGTCCGTCTGCAGAACTTTGGTAAAATGGACCCGGTTCCTGTCGAAGCAGA
>TARA_B110000858_G_scaffold182275_1_pt1 | contig 19331 bp, 22 predicted proteins | sample TARA_B110000858 | Tara Oceans TARA_B110000858 (sample SAMEA4398247) | marine metagenome | biome: Polar Biome; feature: [SRF] surface water layer (ENVO:00010504); material: water (ENVO:00002006), including particulate matter (ENVO:01000060) such as... | depth 5 m | reverse complement strand
TTTGATAATCTTTATGGCTGTAGAGAATCTTTAGTAGACGGAATAAGACGTGCAACTGATGTAATGTTATCTGGAAAGGTTGCAGTCGTAGCTGGTTTCGGAGATGTTGGGAAGGGATCTGCTGCTTCTCTTCGTCAAGGAGGAGCTAGAGTTATTGTAACTGAGGTTGATCCTATTTGTGCCTTGCAAGCTGCGATGGAAGGCTATGAGGTATGTTCTATGGAGCAAGCTGCTCCAAGGGGAGATATATTTGTTACAGCTACTGGTAATAAAGATGTGATTACAGTTGATCATATGCGTGATATGAAGGATAGAGCTATTGTGTGTAATATTGGTCATTTTGATTCTGAGATACAAGTTGAATCTCTTCAGAATATGAAATGGTCTGAAGTTAAGCCACAAGTAGATGAAGTTGAATTCCAAGATGGAAAAAGAATAATAATGTTAGCTAAAGGTAGGCTCGTTAACTTAGGTTGCGGAACAGGGCATCCAAGTTTTGTAATGAGTGCCTCATTTACAAATCAAGTTTTAGCTCAGATTGAAATCTGGGAAAAACCAGGTGAGTATGAAAATAAGGTTTATACACTTCCTAGGCATTTAGATGAGAAGGTAGCAAAACTTCATCTTGATAAGGTTGGTGCGACTTTGTCTAAATTATCAAATGAACAGGCTGAATATATTGGTGTTCCAGCGCAAGGTCCTTTTAAGTCAGATACTTACAGATACTAATTTTGGATATTTTTTTAAAAATAATAATAAAATCTGAAAATGAAATGAAAAAATTAGGTAAAAAATTATCTAATGTTTTTAAAGTTAAGGACGTAATATGCATGAATGGAAATTTAGGTGTAGGTAAAACTTATCTTGTTAGGTCTTTGATCAATAATATGACAGGTATTAAAGAAGTGCCAAGTCCGACTTTTAATTTAGTTCAAACATATCCTTTATATTGTTCTAATAATAATGAAATTTGGCACTGTGACTTTTACAGACTTAATGAATATGAAGAAGTAGAAGAAATAGGGGTTTTTGAAGATATAAAAAAAAAATGATTTTTATTGAATGGCCTAAATTTATTAAACAAATTAATAAGTATGACCCTTTAAATATTTCAATTGAAATTAATAGTTCTAAAAAAGAAGTAGTATCAAGTATCAGAACAGTTACTTTTTTTGGTTCTAATGCTTGGAAAGAACGTATTTTAAATAGTAATATAACCCTATAATTAAAGGAATTTATTTATGAATTATGTGTTTTATGATCTTGAAACAACAGGAAGAAATAATACATGGGATCAAATAATACAAGTAGGAGCGATATTAGTTGATAGTGATTTCAATGAAATTGATAGATTCGAAGAAAGATGCCGGCTTAAATCAGGTGTAATTCCGGAGCCAGGGGCTTTAATAGTAAATAAGACGTCAATTGAAATGCTAAATAAAGTAAATCTTTCTCATTATGAATTAATTAAAAAAATTCAAGAGCTTTATAAAAAATGGTCTCCAGCTATATTTATTGGGTTTAATACCATTAGTTTTGATGAAGAGTTTTTAAGAAAAACATTTTTTAAATCACTTCTTGAACCATACACAACACAATTTAATGGAAATAAAAGAGCAGATGTTCTTGGTATGACAAGAAGTGCAAAATTTTATTATCCTAATTCTATTAATGTAGGAATAAATGAAAAAGGTAATAAAGTTTTTAAATTAGATGTGCTTACTCATATGAATGATATTGAACATAACGCGCATGATGCTATGGGTGACGTGTTAGCTACTATAGATATTGCAAAAATATTATCTAACCAATCTTTAGACGTTTGGAATTCGGGGATAAGTAACAGTAATAAACTAGATGTAGATAATTGCCTTTTAAAAAATAATATAGTTTGTATGGATGAATATTTTTTTGGTAAATTTAATTCTTACGCTGTAACTTATATATGTAAAAATCAATTTAATTATCCTCAATGTTTTGATCTTATTCATGATCCAATAGATTTTATAGATATGTCTATGAAGGACTTAAAAGCGAGAATGAAATTAAAACCTAAAATTATTAGAGAAATTAAAAATAATAAAAATCCAATTCTTATGAATCAAAATTATGTGCATAATATTCCAGCATATGAAGCTATAGGATTAGATACCTTAATTGAAAGAGCATTAATAATAAAAAATAATGACGATTTTAAAAATAAAATTCAGAGAATTCTTTTTGAAGAAAATGAAGAAAAAGAACAATTAAAGTCTCAAATTGACGTTTTGCCAGAAGATAGTTTATATATGGGAGGATTTCCTTCCAATGATGATAAATCTAAAATGATTGAGTTTCATAATTCAGACTGGGATAAAAAATTTTTTCTTTCCAACCAATTTAATGATGAAAGATATAAATATTTTTCTCAAAGAATAATTTATGAAGAAAATCCTGAGATTTTGCCAAAAGATATTTACAACCAAATTCATAAAATTATTGCTAAACAATTGCTAAGTACTGATAATGAGAAATGGAATACTATTCCAAAAGCATATCAACAAATAGATAAAGAAAGATTAGAATTAGAAGAAAAAGGTGAAGATCAAAAACTTTTATTTCTTGAAGAAATTAACGATTTCATAGAACAATTAGAAAAAAAATATGAAAAAGTACTTAATTAACCATAATACTTAAGGAGATCAATTAATGGCAACTAACAAAACTAATGATAAAGATTTTAAGGTAGACGTATTAGATTCTGATAAGCCTGTATTAGTTGATTTTTGGGCTGAATGGTGTGGTCCATGTAAAGCTATTGGACCTTCGTTAGAAGAAATGTCTGTTGAAATGAAAGATAAGCTTAAAATAGTAAAAATTAACGTAGATGAAAATCCTGCAACATCTCAGAATTATAGTATTCGAAGTATTCCTGCGTTAATGATTTTTAAAAATGGTAAAAAAATATCTGAAAAAATGGGCGCACTCCCTAAGTCTGCATTACAAGCCTGGGTTAATGATACGATATAATTTTAAAATTATTATTATGTTATATTAGTATCATTAAAACTTAATACTTCTCCAGCTAAATAAAGAGATCCAGTTATAAGAAGAGGTAATTCTTTGTCTGATTTAATTAAAGCTTTTTCTATACTGTTTGTAGGATAAGATATTAAACCTTCTTCATTTAAGATTAATGACAATTCTTCTGGATTAGAAGAAGATTTTTGATTCTTAATGGGTATTGTATAAATTATATTAATGTGTTCTCTTAAATTAAATATAAATTCTATTATATTTCGATTATTTAACATTCCAATAATTAAATTCCATTTACGATGAGGTTGTTTTTTTAGAAAATTAGCTAGAGCAATTGCTCCATCAATATTATGAGCTCCATCTAATATAGTTACGTTATTTCTATATTTTAAAATTTTACCAGTTTTAATTTCTTCAATTCTTCCATGCCATAAAGTTTTTGTTAAAGCAAATTGTATCTTCTCTTTAGAGATGTTAGGAATTAAATTGTATGCGGCTGTTAAAGCAGTTGAAGCATTCTCATATTGATGATCACCTTTTAATCCTATGACAGTGCTTTTTGACAAATTAATTGTTTCAATTATATCTATATCAAGCTTTAAAGCTTGATCTTTAATAACATGAAAGGCTTCTTGGTTATCTTGATGCGAAATTATTAAAGGTGTATTTTTTCTTAGTATACCAGCTTTTTCAAAAGCTATATCTTGTATTTTATGACCTAAGTATTCAAGGTGATCATATCCAATTTTAGTAATTAAACATAATCTCTTTTCTTTAATTATATTTGTTGCATCTAATCTTCCTCCTAAACCTGTTTCAATAATATTAAAATCAGCTGGGTCCCTTAAAAATGATATGAAGGCTGCTGCTGTAGTTATTTCAAAAAATGTAATTGGATTATTTTGGTTTTTAAACTCTATTTCTGTTAAAACATCATCTAAAAGAATATCCGTAATTAAGGTTCCTTTAATACGAATTCTTTCATTAAAATTTATTAAATGAGGAGATGTATATACATTTACAGTTAGGTTGTGTGCTTCTAATATCTCTTTAAGAAAAGAAGATGTAGATCCTTTTCCATTTGTCCCGGCTATGTGTATTACATTACTTAATTTATTCTCTGGATTACCAAATTTAGCCATTAATTCTTCTAATCTAGATAAATCAAAATCTATTAATTTAGGGTGTAAGGAAAACATCCTATTTAAGGTTTCAGTTAATTTATTTTTTGAATGAATGTTATAGATCATATGTTATTTTAAAAAATTAACTTTTATAAAAAGTTAACGATTTTATTAAATTAGATATTTTTTGTTTTTGCTCAGATCTAGGGATAACTATATCAATCATCCCATGAGATTGAAGGTATTCAGCAGTTTGAAAATCTAAAGGCAAATTTTCTTTTACAGTTTCTTCTATGACTCTTCTGCCTGCAAATCCAACTATAGCACCTGGCTCGGCTATATGTATGTCTCCCAACATTGCAAAACTAGCGGTTACACCTCCAGTGGTTGGATTAGCTAGTAAAACAATATATGGTATCCTCGATTTTTTTAATTTATTTACGGCTATAACTGTTCTTGGCATTTGCATAAGAGAGAAAATTCCTTCTTGCATTCGTGCTCCTCCTGATGAAGGAATAATTATTAACGCTGAATTTCTTTTTATTGCTTCTTTTGATGCCAGAATAATACCATCTCCAACATATCTTCCCATTGAACCGGCCATGAAGGAAAAATCAAAGCATGCTATAACAACAGGAATATTATTAATATAACCATGGCTAACTAGAAGAGCATCTTCAAGTTTTGTTTTATTTTGAGTATCTTTAATTCTATCAATATATTTTTTTTTATCTTTAAAGTTAAGAGGATCAGCGTACAACTTTGAAATTGGAATTGGTTCTATTGTATTGTTATCTAATAAAAATTTTATTCTTTCTTTTGCAGATAAATGGCCATGGTATCCACAAGTTTTACAAACTTTATTATTTTCATTAAACTCTTTATAAAAAATCATTTGTGAACATGAATTACATTTAATCCAAAGAGTTTCTTCAGAATCTTTTCTTTTAACAAAAGCCTTAAATCTAGGCAGTACAGTTTCTTTTATCCAATTCACTAAAATACCTCTTTCTAAAATTTATTATACAAAAATATTGAGGCTTAAATATGACGCATTTTATTTGATATTTCAGAAATAAAATTTAAGCAATTAAATACAGTAGAGCTGCTTGCAGCTTGGTTGTTGTCAAGGGATGCTTTAATTGTATCTACTACTGCTGATCCAACTACAATACCGTCAGAAATACTTGACATATCTAATGCTTGTTTAGGTGTCCTAATTCCAAATCCTATAACAATTGGAAGGTTAGTTAATTGTCTTATATTATCTAATTTTATAGATACTTCGCTTAGTTTAGCTGATTGAGTTCCAGTAATACCTGTAATAGATACATAATAAATAAACCCACTAGCGTCTTTAAGTATATGTTTAAGCCTTGTGTGATTAGTTGTAGGAGTAATTAGTCTAATAAAACTTAAATTATTTTTTTCTGAATAATTATATAGCTCTTCATCTTCCTCTGCAGGTAGGTCAACAACTATAAGGCCATCAACACCGTATTCTAGAGCTGTTTTAACAAAAAGCTTACGACCATATTTATATATTGGATTGTAATAACCCATTAATATAATTGGTATTTCATTATTTTTTTCTCTAATTTTTTTAACAATTAACAAACATTTTTTTAAGGTCATTCCTGATTTAAGAGCTCTTTCGCTTGATTCTTGTATTGTTGGCCCATCAGCCATAGGATCAGAAAAAGGCATGCCAATTTCAATAAAATCTACTCCATTAGGTGGAAGCTTTGTTAAAATTTCTAAAGATGTATCCATATCAGGGTCACCGGCAGTTAAAAAAATACCTAAAGCTTTTCTATTATTTTTTTTAAGATTTTCAAATGTTTTTTTTATTCTGTTCATATAATTAGTTTTTACCTCTATTTTTCATTATTAATGGCAGAACTGATGATAAATCTTTGTCACCTCTACCACACATATTCATAATGATTATTTGTCCTTTTCTCTTGCTAGCAAGCTGACCGGTTATATGAAGAGCGTGTGCAGGTTCTAAAGCGGGTATTATACCTTCTAGTTTGCTACATAATTCAAAGGCTTCTAAGCTTTCTATGTCGGTAGTAGACAGATATTTAATTCTTCCAATATCATAAAGCCAAGAGTGTTCAGGGCCAATGCCAGGGTAATCTAATCCAGCAGAAATAGAATGAGCATCTGTAATTTGACCATCATCATCCTGAAGTAAATACGTTCTATTACCATGTAAAATACCTGGAGTTCCAGCGGATAGAGATGCTGCATGGAAATTAGAATTTAAACCTTTTCCAGCAGCTTCAACTCCAAAAATTTCTACGTCCTTATCATCTAGAAAAGGGTGAAATAACCCTAAAGCATTAGATCCTCCACCTATACATGCTACTAGTGCATTAGGTAGGCAGTTTTCTTGTTCTAAAATTTGTTTTCTTGCTTCTTCTCCAATAATAGATTGAAAATCACGGACCATTTTAGGGTATGGATGAGGTCCAGCAGCAGTGCCAATTATATAGAAATGCGAATTAGCATTTGCTACCCAAAACCTTAGTGCGTCATTCATTGCATCCTTTAAAGTAGCTCTTCCAGAAGTTACAGGATTTATGTTTGCTCCTAAAAGTTGCATTTTTTGGACATTTGGCTTCTGTCTTTCTATATCGGTTGCGCCCATAAAAACCTCACATTCAAATCCAAATAATGCACAAGCAGTTGCTGTTGCTACTCCATGTTGACCTGCACCGGTTTCTGCTATGATTTTAGTTTTGCCCATTCGTTTTGCTAATAATATTTGTCCTATGACATTATTGATTTTATGTGCGCCTGTATGATTTAATTCATCTCTTTTTAAGTAAATTTTTGCACCACCAAAATGTTCTGTCAGTCTTTCTGCTAAGTATAAAGGACTAGGTCTCCCAATATAATCTCTTCTATAAATATCTAATTTATTAAGAAATGAATAATCTTTAATTGCTTTTTCATATTCACTTTCAACTTCTAATATTAGTGGCATTAAAGTTTCAGCTACAAATCTACCTCCATGAATCCCAAACTTTCCATTAGAATCAGGGCCAGTTCTTAAGCTATTAAAATTTAATTCAGTCATTATTTTCCTATTAAATATTTTTACATTTTTTGATTAATTGTTCTATCAGTTTAGAATCTTTGATTCCTTTACGCACTTCAACCCCAGAAGAAACATCAATTGCAGGAGCATTAGTAATTTTTATTGCTTCTCTTATATTATCAAATTTAAGACCACCTGCAAGCATCCATTTTTTTCTATAATCATAGTTTTTTAAAACTTCCCAATTAAATTTAGTACCATTTCCACCAGGTAATGTTGATGATGGTGCATCTAAAAGCAATATATCTGAAACATCTCCATATTTCTTAGTTGAATAGATTAGTTGTTCTTTATTTGTAATTCCTATTCCTTTGATTATTGAAATATTAAATTTTGTTTTAATTGCTTTACATCTTTCAGGAGTCTCTTGTCCATGAAGTTGAAGAAAATCAGGCTGTATATTAAATATAATATTTGAAATCAAAATGTCATCTGGGTCAACTGTAAGAACTACAATTTTAGTGTAAGAATTCCTTCTTTCCAGTAATTCTTTAGAAAGTTCAATTGAAATATTTCTGGGAGATTTTTTATAAAAGACTAGTCCAACATAATTTGCTTTGTTGTTTAATGCTGCATTCATAGAGTCTTTATCTTTAATACCACATATTTTTATTTCCAATAATTTACTCATATGTTAAAAAAGAAAATTTATTCTTTGAATATCAAAAGCATCTAATAGTTATTAGTTATTTAATTGTTCTTTCATTCCTTTTCCCATTTTAAAAAATGATATTTTTTTTGCTGAAACAGCTACTGTAGATCCTGTTTTTGGGTTTCTTGCAAGTCTCGCTTCTCTTTTTTTTACTCCAAATGAACCAAACCCCCTTAACTCAACTTTTTGAGAGTTTGTCAAAGATATTGTTATTGTGTCAAAAAAAGTATTAACAGATTTTTCTATTTCTTTTTGATTAATTTGACTGTTTAAATTCATAATTTTTATTATTAGATCTGATTTATTCAACTCAGTCACCTTTTTAAAAGTTTTAAATATATTTAATTAGAACTACTATCTTTTTTTGCTAATGCGGCTCCTAATATATCACCTAGACTTGCTCCACTATCAGATGATCCATAATCAGCTAATGCTTTCTTTTCTTCTTCTATTTCTTTTGCTTTTATTGAAAGCGAGAGCTTTTTTTGTTTTTTATCAAAGTTTGTCACGGTAGCGTCAACTTTGTCTCCAACTCCATATCTATCTGTTCGTTGATCTGCTCTTTCTCTAGAGAGATCATTTCTTTTAATATATCCTTTAATATTATTCTCACCTACAGTAACGTCTAACCCTGCATCAGATATACTTGTAATAGTACATGTAACAGTAGTGCCTTTTCGTATGTTATCAATTTCTATTGAAGCAACATCTTCAGTTAATTGTTTAATTCCAAGAGAAACTCTTTCTTTTTCAACATCAATATCAAGTATTTTTGCTTTCACTTGATTTCCTTTAATAAATGTCTTTATTAATTCATCTCCGTTTCCATCCCAACTTAAGTCAGATAAATGAACCAAACCATCAATATCTTCGCTAAGAGCTAAAAACAAGCCAAATTCTGTAATATTTCTTACTTCGCCTTCTATTGTTTCACCAGGTTTATTGTTAGCTTTGAATGTTTCCCATGGATTTTCTATGCATTGTTTAATGCCTAAAGAAATCCTTCTTTTTGGTACATCAATATCAAGAACTATAACTTCAACTTTTTCTGATGAAGAAACTATTTTTCCAGGATGAACATTTTTCTTTGTCCAACTCATTTCAGAAACATGAACTAATCCTTCAATACCATCTTCTAGCTCCACAAAAGAACCATAATCAGTAATATTTGTTACAACTCCTGACAATCTAGTACCTATTGGAAACCTTTCAAACACTTGAGTCCAAGGGTCTTCAGACAATTGTTTTATTCCCAGAGATATTCTTTGTGTTTCATCGTTAAACTTTATAACTTTAACTTGAACAGATTCTCCAATTTGTAGAGCTTCAGAAGGATGATTAATTCTTTTCCAGGAGATGTCAGTTACATGGAGTAACCCATCTACTCCTCCTAAGTCAACAAAAGCGCCGTAATCAGTTATATTTTTTATTATACCTTGAAGCACTTGACCTTCTTGTAAATTAGAAACTAACTCAGATCTTGCTTCAGCTCTACTGTCTTCCAAAACAGCTCTTCTTGAAACGACAATATTCCCTCTTCTTCTATCCATTTTTAATATTTGAAAAGGTTGAGGAGTTCCCATTAACGAACCTAAATCTTTAATTGGACGAATATCAACTTGACTTCCAGGCAGAAAGGCTGTCGCTCCTTCTAAATCTACTGTAAAACCACCTTTTACTTTTCCAAAAATGACACCATTAACTCTTTTTTGCATTTCATGCGCTTTTTCTAAATTAACCCATGATTCTTCTCTTCTAGCTTTTTCTCTACTTAAAACAGCTTGACCATTAATGTCCTCAAGACTTTCTATGTATACTTCTACAATATCACCAACTTTAATTTCGACATCGTTATCACCAGTAACAAATTCTCTAAGCGGAACTCTACCTTCTGACTTCAGCCCTACGTCAATTAGTATCATGTCTTTTTCAATTGATAAGACTGTTCCAGAAACTACTGAACCTTCTATGCTAGTCATTTCTTGGAAGCTTTGATCTAATAAATTTAAAAAACTTTCCGTAGTATCGTTTACTGTTATGTCAGCTTGAGACAATATAATTCTCCTTTAAGAAAATGCGCATCAAAATGCACTTTGCTGATTTTAAAAGCTATACTTATGAATTTAAAAGTGAATTAACTTTTAAGTTTAACTAGTTTGAATTTAAAATTCTATCAGCGGGTTAGTTGTTATATGTTAAGACAATAAAATTCATTAATATTGTCAAATGCTTAATTTCTTCCTTCAATTACTTTAACTACGATTGACATTAATTCATTAGGATCAATCATACTTGTATCAATTATAAATGCATCTTTTGCAGGAACTAGAGGAGATATTAATCTGCTTTTGTCAACTTTGTCTCTTCTAGAAATATCCTTTATTATAGATTGCAACATACACTCAACATTCTGTTCTTGCAAGCATGATATATTTTTTTCTAGCAATCTTCTTTTAGCGCGAATTTCAATTGAAGCTGTAATAAAAAACTTAAAATCTGCATTTGGTAAAATTACAGTTCCTATATCTCTTCCATCTAATATGCACCCTCCGTATTTTTTTTTATTTATATTTGAAAATTCTATTTGTTTTAATTTAAGTATATTTCTTAATTTAGGAAAAACGGCTATTTTGGAAGCCATAAAACCAGTTTCTTCGGATCTTAATTTTTTTTCATTTATGGCAATAAAACTTAAGCTTTTAGCAAATTCACAACTTAATGATTCTAAGTTTTTTAAATCATTTTTTTTTATAGATAAAAGACTATAAGCAACTGTCCTGAACATCAAACCAGTATCTAAATGAGGATATCCATACTTTATAGATAGGTTTTTCCCTAAAGTACCTTTGCCTGATCCTGCAGTTCCATCTATAGCTATTTCAATCATTATTTTTATTTACTTTTAATTTTTTAAATATAATTTAATTTTGCACCAATTTTATTCATTTCATCAAAAAAATTAGGAAAAGATGAACTTATAGTGTCCGTATCATTAACTATAATGGGTTTTTTACTTATTAGACCTAAACATAAGAAAGACATTGCTATTCTATGATCTAACATTGAATGAATGTTAACACCTCCTTCTATTAAAGAAGATGTGCCTTTTCCATATATAGTCAAGCTATCTTCTGTATTATGTGTTTGTATTCCCATAGAAGACAAGCCTTCAGCCATCGCTTTAATTCGATCTGTTTCCTTGTATCGTAGTTCTTGGACACCTTCCATTATAGTTACTCCGTTTGCTATTGATGCAGCTACTGCAAGAATTGGATATTCATCGATCATAGATGGAGCCCGCGATTTTGGAACAGTAATGCCTATGAGTGAACTAGATTTGGCACTAATATCAGCTATGTTTTCGCCATCAATTTCTCTTTCATTTAAAAATTTAATATTTGCACCCATTTCAATTAGAGTTTTATATAACCCTATCCTTAATTTGTTTATACAAACATTTTTTACTAACACTTCACTTTTTGGAGTGATAATAGCCGTTACAATTGGAAAAGCCGCACTAGATGGGTCTGAAGGGACACTTATATCTAATGGATTTAATTCAGGCATGCCTTGCAATATTATTTCCCAAGATAAATCTGGAAGTTGATTTGTAATCACTTCTGCGCCTAAATATTTAAGAAGTCTTTCAGTATGATCTCTAGACAATGAAGGTTCTATTACAGTAGTTTTTCCTAGAGATGATAGCCCAGCTAAAAATATAGCAGATTTAACTTGTGCTGAAGCAACAGGGCTTTGGTATTTAATGGGCAATGGTATTCTATTTCCTTTGATTCTTATAGGAAGTGTATTATTATTTTCGTTGTGTACAAAAGCTCCATTCATAATGAGAGGTTTAATAATCCTTTCCATAGGTCTTTTAGACAGAGATTTATCGCCAGTGAAAGTTGCTTCAACATCTGATCCAGCTACTAAGCCCATCAATAATCTAACGCCAGTTCCTGAATTTCCCATATCTAATAATGGATTTGATCCTTCAAGGCAACCAATTCCATTTCCAAAAACTTCCCATTCATTTTGAGTAACTTTATTAATTTTCACATCTAATTGCTTTAATGCATTAGCAGTAGCTATTACGTCTTCACTTTCTAGTAAATTTTTTATTTTAATCTTACCATTAACCATTGAGCCAATAATTAAAGCTCTATGTGAAATAGACTTGTCTCCTGGTACTTTTATTTCACCTGACAAGCCTAAACTTTTTTTTGATTCAATTGAGTTCATAAATTATAAATTGCCCTAATAGTTTTAATATAATTGAGTTAATATATATTTAAATTAATAAAAGTTAACATAATTATTAAAAATATTTTGACAGGATAAGAGTTTTAAGTCTAATGCAATTATTATTATTATTATTATTATTATTATGAAAGGAATTAATTTATGGCAAAGCTTGAATGGGGTAATAAAAGAATTTGTCTAGGTTGTAGTTTAAAGTATTATGATTTTAATAAATCTCCTATTAAATGCCCTTCATGCAGTTTAGAATTTGATCCTGATTCATATTTAAAAAGCAGGAAAGGTAAAAGCATGTCTCCTAAAGCAACTGTTGCAGTTGATGAAATTGTTGATCCTCAGATTGATGAAGAAGAGATAGTTATTGATGATGATGAAATTATAAAATTAACAAAAGATAAAGATGAAGATGGCGGTATAGATATTGTTATCGATGATGATGTATCTTTTGTTGACGAAGATGATGATGATGGTCATGATGTTATAAGTACAGACGTTATTGAAGAAGAAAAAGAATAGCTTTTAAAATGGGGCTATAGCTCAGTTGGGAGAGCGCTACGCTGGCAGTGTAGAGGTCATCGGTTCGAACCCGTTTAGCTCCACCATTTTCTTCTTGGCACAGGGTTATCTTCATCGCCTTTATTTAAAACCTGCTGTCAAGAATATGGTTTAGAAGACACCAGTTTTGTCAAAATAATCTATTTCGCCTTAATAGAATCAAATGTTTTGAAAAAAAACTTTAATAAGGAGATGATAGTTAGAAGATCAAAGTAATAATTTTTCTAGTATTGTTTTATATAAAAAAAGAGATGATTTATAAATATGACTACAGTAGCATTTTTTAATAAAGGGACTTCAATAGAAACCCAAAAAAATTGGGAAAAAAGATTAAGCCTATTTATTCCTTCTATTAAGCTTGTTCCATTATTATCATCTGAAGCTAAGCAAGCTACAACAGCTCTTTTGTGGAAAGCTCCATTGGAAAAGTTAAGTGAATTAAAAAGTTTAAAAGGATTGATTTCTTTAGGCCAAGGGGTTGATCATATTTTAAATAGTAATTTAATTCCATCAAATATGCCTGTGATAAGAATTGTTGATCCTTATATGGCAAAGTCTATGAGTCATTGGGTTATATTGTCTGTTTTAAACTATATTAGAGATACTTCTGGTTATTATAATCAACAAAAAGAAAATATATATAAACCAAGAGATGAAATAAATTTTTTATCAGTTAAAATTGGTATATATGGAATTGGAGCTATAGGAAGTGTCGTAGCTCAATATTTAACTTTGTTAGGCTTTGATGTCAGCGGTTGGAGCCGAACAAAAAAAATAATAAATGGCGTTAAATGTTTTGAAGGTAAAGATGGTTTTAATAAAATAATTGAATCTAGTGATATTCACATATGTTTGCTTCCTTTAACTTCTTCTACTATAGACATTTTCAATAGTTCAACTTTTAAAAAAATGAAACAAGGTGTTTGTTTTATTAATGCTGGAAGAGGAGAACATGTTATAGAAGAAGATTTAAGTATACATTGTAAATCAGGTCATATAGCTCATGCAATTTTAGATGTATACAGAAGTGAGCCTTTACCTAAAAATCATTCTTTCTGGAAACTAGATAATATAACTTTATGGCCTCATGTTGCAGCAGAAACAAATCCTAATACTGCAGCTGAACAGATTGCAAATGCAATCAAATGTCTGAATGAGAACATTATCCCACCTAATATAGTGAATAGAGATTTAGGGTATTAATTTTAATATTATTTTTTTCTTTTAAATTAATTAATAATAATTAAAGTTATTAATAATACGGGGAGTATTTTATGAAAAAAAGAATGTTTCTAAAAAACCAAGTTTCTATGTTAAATGAAATTCGAGGAGCTATGGTTTTTGAATTTTTTACACCAGGTATTCCCTTAATTTTAAAAAATGCAGGATGTGAATTTATAATATTTGATATGGAACATGGTGGTTTATCTTTAGAACAATTTAAAACATTAGCCGCGATTAGTAATGCTAATAATATCTTCCCATTGATACGCATTCCTCAAGTAAGTTATAATTATATTGCTCGCGCTTTGGATCTAGGAGCAGCTGGCATTATGACACCAATGGTAAATACTGTAGAAGATGCAATGATGGTAGTTCACTCTTCTAAATATCCACCCAGTGGCGTAAGGGGTGCGGGATTTGGTTTTGCACACGATAATTACGATGTAATAAATCCATTGATTTCTATAAAAGAAGCTAATGAAAGAATTATTAATATTATTCAAATAGAATCAAAAATAGGATTAAATAATGTTGAAAAAATAGCATCATTAGATGGTGTTGATTGTCTTTGGGTAGGTCATTTTGATTTAACTAATTTTCTTGGGATTCCAGGAGATTTTTCATCTAAGATATATATTGAAGCTATAAACAAAATAGTTAAAGCAGCAAAAATAAATAATAAAAGTTTAGGGATTATGGTAAATAGTAAAGAAGAATTAAATAGATATCATGCACTAGGTTTTAATATGATTGCAGTAGGAACAGAAATGAATATTCTTAAAAAAGGTATATCTGATATATTAATATAATATTTAATTAAATAAGGAGTTTTTTTTTGAAAATTAAAGTTGGTATTTCAGGTGATTTGTTGAATGTAGATAATGAGCCTTGTTTTGGTAATGAAGCTCTTTTAAAACTTGAAAATAGAGATGATATTGAAATATCATGGATGGATAAAAATATCCAAGAAATTACTCCAGAAGATGCAAGTAAATTTGACGCTATACTATTAAATCTTCCAACCGCATCTGCTCAATCTGTTGCTAGAAAAGATTGTAAATTAAAGATAATATCACGTTTTGGTGTAGGTTATGATTCAGTTGATATTTCTGCAATGAAAGAAAAAAATATAATAGTAACCAATACTCCAAATGCAGTTAGAAGGCCAGTAGCAGTTGCTGCTTTAACAATGATTTTTGCTCTTTCTAGTAGATTATTAATAAAAAATGACTTGGTTAGGTCAGGAAAATGGAATGATAGAACAAATTTTATGGGAAAAGGATTAACAAAAAAAACATTAGGTATTATTGGAGCAGGTAGTATTGGTAAAGAAACAATAAAATTATCACAGCCATTTTTCAATAATATTATAGCATTTGATCCCTTTTTAAGTAAAACGCAGTTACATGATAATGGAGCTTTAAAAGTTGAGCTAACTGAATTGGCTCAAAAAAGTGACTTCATAGTTATTCTTTGTAATTTAAATGAAGAGACTAAAGGTATGATTAACAAATCTTTTTTTTCTAAAATGAAACAGAGTGCTTATATAATTAATTTATCTAGAGGCCCAGTTATTAATGAGAAAGATTTGGAAGTAGCGCTCGAAAACAAAAGTATTTTTGGAGCTGGTTTGGATGTAACTTCACAAGAACCATTAGCCTTAGACAGCCAATTAATGTCATATGAAAATATTATTTTAACTCCGCATTCTTTATGTTGGACAGATGAATGCTTTCATAACATTGCATCTGAAGCAATTGAATCTATTATCAATTTTTTTGATCAAAAACCTATAATTAATCAAGTTAATAGGTAGGATAGAGTTATGCTGCTTTGTCTTGGCTGAATTGAGAAATAACGGCTAAGGCACTTTCAGTATTCTGACAGCCTCTTAATTTTAAAACAAATTCCTTTTTTCTTAATAATCTAGAAACAGAGGCTAGGGCTTGTAAATGTTCTGATCCATTGTTGTCAGGAGCAAGTAGTAAGAAAATCAGATCTACAGGTTGGTTATCTATTGCATTAAATTCTATGCCAGATGACAATATTGCTATAAAACCTTTTGATTGTTTAATTGATTTTTCTGTTGCATGCGGGATTGCAACGCCATTGCCAACAGCGGTAGAGCCGAGTTTCTCTCTTTTAATCAAGCAATCTAAAATATCTCTGTAATTTATATTGAGTTCTTTTCCTGCTAATTTACTTAATTCTTCAAGGATTTGTTTTTTACTTGATGATTCCAACCCAATAAGAAATGAATTTTCTGATAACATCTCATTAACATTCATTGATTTTTCCTCAATTTAAATATAAGAAAATTTTCATATACTTATCAAATAAGTCAGTCAAGTTAAGAATTAATTTATAATATTTTCTAGAAACTATCACCTAAATAAACGTCTCTTACGCCTTTGTGAGATTTGATTTCATTTGGATTGCCAGACATCATTACAGATCCATCAAATAAAATATATGCTTTATCAACTATGCCAAGTGTTTCTCTAACATTATGATCTGTAATCAGTACGCCAATATTTTTAGATTTTAATTTATTGATTAAATTCTTAACATCTTTAATCGCAATAGGGTCAATGCCAGCTAAAGGCTCATCTAAAAGAATATAGTTTGGATTAGTAGCTAAACATCTTGCAATTTCTACTCTTCTTCTTTCTCCTCCAGACAATGTAGAGCCAAATGATTTTCTAATAGTATTAATACTAAATTCTGATATTAAGTCTTCTAAAATATGGAACTTCTCATTCACTGTATAGTCATGTGTCTCTAATATTGATAGAATATTATCTTCAACAGTTAATCCTCTGAAAATTGAAGATTCTTGTGGTAAATATCCAATTCCTTTTTTTGCTCTCATATACATAGGCAAGTGATTAATAGGTTCATTATCTATATAAATCTCTCCAGAATCAGGTTCAATTAAGCCTGCTATTATATAAAAGCACGTAGTTTTCCCTGCACCATTAGGACCAAGAAGTCCAACAGCTTCTCCTTTTTTCAAGTTTAGACTAACGTTATTTACTACTTTTCTATTTTTATAAGTTTTTGATATTGAATTAATAAATAAACCTTTATTAATATTACTATCATTAGATAATAAATTTCTATTATTATCTATGTTAGATAATCTATGATTATGATCAGAGTTAGACAAAGATTTTTTTAGAATTAAAAGCTCTTCTTCAAGACTATTCAGCATAACCTCCCTTTTTTTTATTATTTGTTGGAAAGAAAATACCTTTTACACGCTCTTTTTTATTAGGGCTTCCAGTTATTTTGCTTATACCAGTTTTAATATTTGTTATGCCATTAGAGCCTGTGATTTTAGAATTTTGATTTAAAATTATTACATTCCCTTTTAATTTAATAATGTCTTTACTAGAATTATAAATCCCAATGTCTGCTTTAGACTTTTTCCCTTCTTGATTATTCTCTATTATCACATTTCCTTTAGCAATAGCATCTTTAAGGGATTTTGCTTTTCCAGTGAAGTTAGCTTTAATATTATCAGCATAAATTATAGTTTTATTAGTTAAAATTATTTTTACTTTTCCAATTGCTTCTGCTTTATTAGTACTGTCATTAAACATTAGCTTTTTATTAGACTCAATATAGCCGGAAGGTGATAAAAATGTTTGAAAAGGTCCTGACATTAAAGCTAATTTTTTATCTACATAGTATGTTATAAATGTGCCCGTTGCCTTATTCGTTCCTTTGGTTAAAATCACATCTCCTTCAGCGACAATTACTTTGAGAACGTTCTCTCCTTTTTCTTCTTTATAATTAGCAGTCACTTTGTTTGCAAGCAACTTCAATCCATCCTTTAAAAGAATGACATTTCCTTTGGCTAAATAATATTTTTCTTTTTCAAACCATTCTAAAGATTCATCAGCCTCTACTATTAAAGGAATTTTTTTTTGAAGAGGTTCATTTTTTGCAAACACAGAAATGGAGTAAAAAAAGAATAGTAAATTTAAAAATAAAAAAAAATATTTATTAATTTTCATTGTTTTTGGATAAAAGCATTACTAATTTTGCTTTTCCTCTAATTTTTATATACTCACCGTTTCTTTTTAAATCCATACCAGCTCCAAGTATTGTGATGTTTCCTGAAACAATAAACACTTTATCATTTGTAAAAAAATTCCCTTTTTTCATTGAACCAATTAAACTATTAGTTTTAAGCTCAAAATCTCTACTTTTTTTAATTATGGTAACTTTTTTTGTTAGATTAAAGTCTTCATAATTATTAGTTATAATTGCATAGCCAGCAATTATTTCAGTTAATATACCATTTTTATTAATAGTTGTAAGTGAATTTTCTAATTTTACTTCTCCATCCTTAGTTTGACTCTCTTGTAAAGTGTCAGCAATGATCACATATTTCTCACCTTTTTTATTTTCTTTATGAATAATTGGTCTCAAAACTTGTTTGATTTTAATATTATTCTCAAGATTTTTTAGAGGAGAGTTTAATATATCAATATCTTTAGAGATAAAGCTATTAATAATAAAACTAGAAACTATGGCTAACACTAGGAATGCAAATACAGATTTATTAGAGATATTTGGGACCATATTGTTTAAACAATCCGTTTTAAATTATATTTAATTATAAAAGTGATTTTAATGAGAAAAAATATCTAAATCATCAAATCCATTTAAATCTAGCCTTGATCTTGTTTTTAAAAAATTAAAGCAAGATTCAGCTAGATCTTTTCTGTCTTCTCTTTCAAGAATTAAATCTAATTTTACTTTAATTTTATGAAGATATAGAACGTCAGATGCTGCATATTTTAATTGTGAATCACTAAGATTTTTTGAGCCCCAATCAGAAGTTTGATTTTGTTTATCTAATTCAAGATAAAGAAGGTCTCTGCATAAATCAGCTAATCCGTGTCTTGCTCCAAAAGTTCTACAAAGTTTTGATGCTATTTTTGTGCAGTAAACAGGTCCATTTATTTTACAAATATTATTTTCTAAAACAGCTATATCAAATCTGGCAAAGTGAAATAATTTAGTTATTTTTTCATTAGAAAGAATTTTTTTTAAATTAACAAATTTATTTTTTTTATCCAATTCTTCTTTGGAAACTTGAACTAAATGTGCTTTTCCATCGCCTGAAGATAATTGTATCATGCATAATCGATCTCTATGAAACTTTAATCCCATTGTTTCTGTATCAATTGCAACTATATTTCGAAATTCAATTTCAGAGGGTATATCGTTTTGATATATAAAGTATGTCATTATTCACCTAGTAGATTTTATAAATAAATTGTATTATTAAATAATTGATTAATTCATTAGTTAATCATAACACTTAGTATTAAAAAAAACTGCTAAAAATTAATTTTTTAAAATTATAATTTAT
>TARA_B110000858_G_scaffold21005_2_pt1 | contig 19343 bp, 3 predicted proteins | sample TARA_B110000858 | Tara Oceans TARA_B110000858 (sample SAMEA4398247) | marine metagenome | biome: Polar Biome; feature: [SRF] surface water layer (ENVO:00010504); material: water (ENVO:00002006), including particulate matter (ENVO:01000060) such as... | depth 5 m | reverse complement strand
TCTATTAAATCAGTAACACCATTTAATACTTCAGAAACAGTTTCACTGTCATATATTTCAGATATAGCTTTAGGTTTTAGTGCCGTTACTGTTCCATTTGGTAAAATCGTAAAATTTACTCCTGGTAATTTATTGTTTAAATACTCAGTTATAACAGGGACATTATTCATAACAAACTCATCTTTAGGGTCTATTAGATTTTCAAATCCTTGTACTGTAGAAATATCTTGAGAAGTTGACTCTGATTCTAGAGCTTGTTCTACAGCAAGTTGTGTAGCATAGTCTACTAAATGTCTAGCTGCAGGTTCGTTGTTTGTATCTCTTTCTTTACTTTCTACTTCTCTGAACCACTCTTTAAATTGTGGAGTATCTTTAGTTGCATACATCTCTAAAGCAGACTCTTTAACTTCTTTCAGTTTTTTATAAGCACCTTGCTCTTTATACTTTTCTTGATTTAAATCTTTATATAATTCAGATTCATTACCATTCTCTGCATAAACAGCTACAATTTCTTTCTTAGTGTTTCTTATTATTCTACAAGCCATAAATTAAATCTTTATTTTCATATTAACAGTCTTCTTCAAATTTCTTAAGTACTTCTTGTGATGCAGCTATTTGTTCAGCATTTTTCTTTATAGCGTCTTTAGTTATAGCTTTACTTATAGTGCCTGATGTATTTTCTTCACTAATTTCTATTTTTGTATCAGCTGTGTAGTAACCACTATTAAGTATTTCTACTTCATATATGTGTACAGGACCTTTAGTTTTTGTTTCTACAAATTTACTCTTTTTAAATAACTTAGCATAATAAGGATAACTATTTAATCCTGCTTGTTGCATAAGATCATCTAAACTAGTAATACCTAAAGAAGATTTTACACCCTGTTTCTCTATTTGCTGTCTAGTATAAGAACCAAGTTTACGTAATTTTAATACTGCATTATCACCAGTTTTAATTATACCGTCTCCTCCTGCGTAAGTCTTTAAATCTTGTGTAAGTACTAATTTAGTTAAATTACTACTTGCTATAGATTCTCTAACAGATTTTAAACCTAACGGCTGTACAGTAAATGGTATAAACTGTGCATCTATTACTCTATTAGCTGTATGTAAACTACCTTGTCCAATTTCTATATGTCTATTACCGTTACCTTTCTTATCAAGCTCAGTAAAAATCATTAACTCTGTTCCTTTATTAGATATTACTTCTCCAGTATTAATAAATAACTTAGTAGATTTAGGGGCAGATTTACCTGCTTTTTTATAAGCTGCCATAACTTTATTACTTACTAAAGGAATAGAAACAGTCATAGATTGTCTTTGTGCGTCTCTAGATAAAGATAGTACTCCTAGTACACCTTCTTGAAATCCTTTTTGTGAATTACCTACAGGAATTATAGCATCTCCTGCACCTACTTTAAACCCAGTAAATTGTCTCAGTTTGCTTCTACCTATATAAGTACTAATCCTACCATCTTTCCAATTATTTGCATAAAAGCTTCTAATTAAAGATGCGTAGTCTACAGCACTGTTTGTGATCTTACTAAGAACATCTTCAGCCATATTAAGTAATATATGATCCGGTATAGCATGAAATATAGATATACTAGAGAAGTTCATACCTGATTGAAGTAAGCTAAAATATAATATTTCTTCTGCTAATGTTTTAGTGCTAGGAGTTTCATATAATTCTATAAAAGCATCTCCTAATAATTCTAAATCTCTAGGCGCAAGTTTCTTACGTCTTAAAGTTAAATTATCAACACTATAATCTGGGTGCTTTGGATTAGTATGTTGTTGTAACATAGGGTGCAGCTCATTTAAAAGTAAGTTATTCATTGATCTTTTATAAGCAGCCACTCTTCTAGGTAATGATGATAATCCTTGCATTAGGTATTTAGCTCTAGATCTTAATAAAGTATTAGAGTTATCTCCTAAATTAGAATTATGTAAAGTGTGTGTAATTATATGATTCTCAAATCTATTTAATCTGTACACTATGTCATCTTCTGATATTCCTTCATTTAAACCTTGTCTTATAAAGTTTTCAGATATTTTATCATAATTTTCCATAGACTCTGTAGCAAATAAACTTGCATATAATACAGGGAATGTATTTGTAGCCTCAGTAAATCCTTTTAAAACCGGTAATTCTAAAATACTATCTATAGCGTCTTTACCTTCTTTATCTTGAAATATATTTTTTTCTGACATTACCTTTCTTAGAACTGATCTATATTTAATACTAGCTCTATCTTTAGGTGTATTAGTGTCATAAGCTGTAACCTTATGTACCTGAGATAATTCATCACTTAATTTCATATAAGATTCTAGCATATTTAAAACCTGCATTTGAATAGCTAATTGATCAGAATTCATACTATCTATAGGAGATCCTACTAAAGAGGCTAATGCAGGTGCATCTAATAATCTATTAGGTAACTTAGAAGCTTTCTTTAATTTTTTACGTAATCTTGATAAAATATAACTATTACTTTCTCTACGTATAGTTTTAGCATTACTTGTATCTCTAAAAGAAGATTGTTTTATTTGTTTTTGATATACAAATTCATCTACAATAGGTTGATTCATAAATAACCCTAATGTTTGTATATCTAAACCGGCCCTTAAATATGAAGACCATAATGGAGCAAATTCCATACCAGCGTTTATCATATAAACCCAGTCATCTGCAGTAACATCAACATATCCATTTATTAATTCTGATAGGCCTGTACTAATATTTAAGTCTCCTTTAATATTTCTACGTCTACTTAAACTAAATTCGTTTGGGTTAAACCCTTCAAACCATAGTCCTGCATTAGGATTTTCTTTTAAGTATAAAGGATTTACTTTCATACCTATTTGTTGTCCCCTAACATTATCTACTGCACTAACAGCTCCAACTCCTACGCCCCCTAAACCAGACCACATATTACTAGACTTGTTAATTATATTAGTAAATGATAATACTTGAGCCCAGTCTTTTTCTTCAAATGCGCTTAACTTCTGTTTTAAGTTTAATAACTCATCACTTTCTTGCTTTGTTAAAGTTCTGCCTATTGAGTTTAATATATCTAATCTGTTAGTATATTTACTAACTTTTAATTGTACAATTAAATCTCTAAGTCTTTTAAAACTAGAGGCACCAATAGGAGTTAATAAATTTGCATAATTTGCAGGATGACTTAAAATAGAGTAATGTGCATCTAATACTACGTTCTGTAAAGCCTTCTTAGTGTTTTGCATAGCTAAAGGAAGCTCAGCAAATTCAGGAGCTAACTGTTCATCTATACCCTCTAACCTCTCCTGTATACCAGATATAGAGTTAGTTAAAATAGCATAATTTTCTAGTCCAATAAACATATTCTCACCTACAGAATTTTCAATTAAACTAACTAACTCTAAGTTTAACTCTCTTAATCTTGTTTCATATAATTCCGATATAGATTCAGATATTGATGTATTTAAATATTGTGTAGTTTCTTTAATATCTTTTATTAAATCTTTTGTAGTTGGATTATCTTTTAATATTCTAATTACTTTAGATATAGTTTCTTTGTTTGACAAAAGACTATCTAGAGAAGTTCTTACATTAGAAGGTAAAAGTTCTGACACTACAGCTAAGTAGGAAGCAGGCTCTGTTTTACGCATCTTCTGTATTCTTTCCATTATAGCTCCTTGAGAAGTTCCAGTTAGAAAAGCTACTTTTTTAAATTTTCCTTGTACTACTTCATAATTAGGAAAGTATAATGTTAACTTATCAATATCATAATCCGATCCAGATTTACCTACTATCTCAGAAGGTACAACAACCGAAGTGTGGCCTTCAGGTAAAAATCCTACAACTTCAATAAATTCTATAGACGCTAAAGTCTCCGTAGGTATACGGAATCCAATTAACTTGAATAAACTCTTATCAAACATTCCATTGTTAATATCCGGATTTAGCCCCATTAACTCTTTAAAATGATGTGGTATGAGAATCTGCATAGCATTAATAGATCCGTCTTCATTTTTACTGTAGAATTTCAAAGGACTCATTTCCACTCCAGGGAGTCTATTGTTTAATTCAAAATCTTTTTGTTTAACAGCTTTTATTTGTGACTCAAGTCCAGTACTAGCTCTTTGCACCATCATAGATCCACTAGTCTTTTGTTTAACAGTATGTCCAACTGCTAAACTCATTAGTAAGTTCTCTATCTTAGGTTTAGACATTAATAAATCTACAAATCTAGAATCTCTACTTAATAAATCAGATACAGAGTCAGTTAAATGCCTAGACATATCTCTTGACTGCATCTCATCTACTATAAATGACTCTAGAAGTTCTGTATTATCGCTATTAAATACATATTTTCCATCTTTTAATATTAAACCTGTTCTAGAAACTAACTCTGAAATACCTTTTTCAGTAATAGCTTCATAAGCCTCATCCATTAACTGGATATTAGACTCTAATTCTGCAAACTCTTCAGCAATTTCTCCATTTTCATATAAATTAGCTTTAATTTGAGTTCTTTCTTGAGTACCAACAGTAGTTTGATATTTTAATTTAGGACTCTGCTTAACCTGCATACCCATTAAACCTGTTTCTAAGACATGTGTTGTAGTTTCAGGGGTAATTGGATTATATACTAATCCACTAAAAGTTTCCATTTCTGAATTACTGTTTAACTCTTGTATGTTATCCATTTGTTGGTACATACTTAAGAATTCTCCATTAGGTTGAGTTACAGCCCCAATCTTAGAAACACTTTCAAATACTTGTATATCTGTTGCAGACTCTCTCATATTTCTAGCTATAGAGTATAGCGTAGAATTAGGATTAACCATATTTTCATGTATTGGGAATAATGCAAATTTATATCCAGTCTTTAATGATACCTGTCCTATTTCAAAATCTCCAAAATATTGTGGTTTCATGTCTGGGAAATAAGCTATAGTTTCCGGGCTCATCTCGCCTCCTTCTTCTATTTCATTAAAAGCAGCTTCTTGTTTAATACTCCACTCATTTGTTTTTAAACTTAAACTTCTTTGTGCATCTAAATGTATAAATCCTCCACCATCAAATTCATCCATATTAGACATTGATGTTCTTGTGTTTTCTGCGGCAACATCTCCAAACTTGGCTCTTACAACACTTACATATTCTTCTAGAAATTCAGCATCAATCTTAATATCTTGACGAACTACAGATATTAACTTATCAGAATGCTCAGAATATTTTCTAGGCATATTAGTGTTTAACCACTCATTGACTCCTACACCAGTAACTGGGTAAGTTTTAGCACCGGCTGCTAGTTTAGATCTTTTAAATATATTACTTGTATTAAATAACGCTAAATCTCCTAACATTATTTTAGACATTTCAATTACACTTATAATTTGAGAGCTAGCTGCTTGTTTAAGGTATGCATCTAGTAAAGTCTGAGATATATGTATTCCGTCATAAGGTATCGAGGCAGCCTCTGAAAGAGCTGTTAATTGTGTATTAGATAATCCTATATTTACATTACCTTCTTTACCTGGTACAATGAATTCATATTCTTTTAAATGGTTTTCCATTTCAGCCATTTGAGACTTTACGTGAGCCAATAACTGATCCTTAATCGACTCAGAAGAAACATAGCTCATAAGAGACGCTTCAGTTATATAGTCTGTTAACATATGCCCAGGTATAGAAACAATTCCTTTAAAGTATCTTAAATCTTTAGCATTGTCTTTGTATCCAGCAACGTTATTTCCAACACCTTTGCTGTTTAATAAAATAGATGTTCTTATCTCATCTGCTAATTGATTACTTAGAATACCTGCAATAGTAGTATAATTAAGATATTCATTTTTAATTCCAAATCCTATTCCAAATTCAGATTTCATATCCGCAGATCTTATAAATGGAGAAACCCCATCCATAATAGCAGTTAAATGCATAGATGTAATATCTCCTTTAGTACCTTTAGATATATGCCTACCTCTTGCTCCTATAACATCTATTCTACTACCTTGTAAGTTAGATACTTTAAGCTTGTTACCTGCTTTTAGTTTCTCTATCCAATAACTGCCTTTTAAATTAGCTTTATCTGTTTGTAGAATATTTAATTCTTCTACTGACATGTTATTTAATTTGTCAACTATTACATTTAGATATGTTTTTTCTGATACTCCAAATATAGTTTTACCTTCATGGTTCTGAAAAGATAAATCAAGGCCTAAACTTGACGTTCTTGCCTCTTCTTGTAGAAGTTCATTCATTCTACCTGCTATATCTAAGTCAGATTCAAAAAGATTAGATACAGGACTTTCATTCGAAGACAGCTCATATAATATCCAAGCTGTTGCTGTATTTATAACTTCTGGTTTTACAGATAAAGTATTACTAAACTCTATACCTAGACTACTTAAAATTCCTATAGCATCTGAAAAGTCCCAAGTGCTCTTAGACCACTGCTCTACAGTCTTAGCTTTATCTTGTTGGATTTTATTTCCAATTTGAACAGTTTTTCTATAACTTAAAGGGATAGTCTTATCTAATATAATAGCACCATTTTCTGCAATACTAAATGGAGAGTCATTCATATTAAGCTTTCCTTCTAAATTAGCTTTCCATTCTCTTTTAATAACAGATTCTAACTTGTTTACATTAGCATTGATAAAGTATTTATCTTTACCATTCTCTTCCATCATGTATATTAAGTAATCATCATTGGATTTATTAAATTGATTAATAAAAGATAATCTCATTCTTACATCTCCCCAATTAAGTTCTGAAGTATTTTCATCAGTTTTAGAATTTAAAGGGGTAGCTAGTTTTAATCTTCTCCCGATAGATTTAAGCTCTGGTTTATATTGTACACTTTCAGTAAATTTCTGAATCATTTCTGTTTCAGAATGTGCATTAGCTAAGGATCTATATAAATATCCAGTTACATCATAAAAGTCAACAGGTTTATAAAAACCTAGTTCATTCATAACTGCTTTTCCATTCTTATCTACCATAGGAGCAGATCCTATCAATAATTTTAAAGGAGCAGCCATAGATTTTGTAGGATCAGTCTCATCTTTCTGATTAATCTGAGCAGCTAAATCATTCTTACTATCTTCTTCTAATATACTAGTAGCACTTATATTTAAGTTAAAGTATTTGATATATTTTAAATGCCCTTCTACGTAACTTTGCCAATTCTCTAATATATGAGTGTAGTTTGAGTCTACTTTAGCTTTTTCTTTTGGAGAAACTGCTGCTCGTTTTAATTTAGCGGAACGAATAGCTAGTTTTTTTAATACACTCATAGGAGCAGTATTAATATTATTTGTAATATCTTCTGTTTTACCGTATATACCTGCTAATTTATGAGAATCTTTACCGCTTAACTCTAAATCATAAAAGTCATAAAAACCTAAATCTCTTTCTTGTATGGCCACATCTGTAAATGCAGGTGTCATTCCCTCATACACTGCTCTTGTGAAAGATGCCTCTCCTGGGCTCATATATACATTAGCAGCTCTATTCTGATTTATAATAGAAGCATTCTTAAATCCTCCGCTATTAATTCTATCAAATAATTCTTGTACTTGTGTGCTTCCACTTGTAATAAATTTTATAATACTACTTAACCACTCCATAATCTTATCAAGTACTGAAAGTTTTCGTCCTTTACCTATCTTATACGTACCATTTGATAAATTATATTTTCTGAACTCCTCTGCTAACCATTCGTCAGCTTCTTTATCAGTCAGTTCTGACATTTTTTTGAACTTACCGCTGTATGTAGTAACCTTACCTTTCATAGCTCTTGCTTCATCATACAGTGCTAATCTTTCAGCAGTAGGCAATAAAAGCCTAGTAACTCCGTGAAAAGCTTCGTGATATAAGGCACCTTCTATAGCGTCTTTATATAATAATATATTACCGTCTTTTGTTAGTTTACCAAATGCGTGCCCATCAATCAAGTTTTTCATGACTTCCATAGGAATAAGGAAATTATTATTACTGTCTTTAGGCATTACTGTATTATACCACTCAGTTTCTTCTATAGGATTCCAAGTAGTATAATTTTCTTTAGGAGTAGTTGCGTATTCAGTACTTAAGAAAGGCGCATCATCTTCTTCTTCTAAATTATCTAATATTGAATTACTTTGTTGTGGAGCAGCCGGGCCTTCGTTCTGTGTAAGATTTAAGGTTTCTATATCAATAACTTCAGGAGTTTCTGTATTAGATAATGCATCTATACCAGTAACAGTAGCAGTAGTTTTAGAAAATAAAGGATCATTTTCACCTCTTTCTACTAATGCCATTTGAACATTAGATCCTCTAGAAGAAAAATCTGCATTAATCTCTGCTAATAAAGTAGGTGTTATAACCCCAAGATTAGCTGCTATAGTTGCATTTAGTGCATTTAAACGCGCAGTTATTTTAGCCTCATTTTCTACTCCTTCTTGTAAGATAGATGCATTTACATCAAATTGAAGCATGTCAGTTCCATTAATAGGAGTAAGTATAATAGGAGCATCTATATAAGTTCTTTCAGTACTCCCAGTTACAGTCCCATAAACCCTATAAGTTTTACCTGCCTCTATAGCGACTAACTCTAAACCTCCTATACCTACTTGTTTAGGAACTTCAGTTTGTTTTTTATATTTAGATTTCTTTGTTTTTAAACCTACAGATTGCCCATTAAATTTTAAATAAGGGTTCATAAATTGAGGAGTAGTAATCCTTTGATTAGGAATAAGTTTTTTCTGATTAGCATACTCTATATCTTCTACTATATTAGTAGTAAGAGCAGGTTGATTACCGTTACGCTCTGCTAACAAAAACTCTGTATAATTTTTCCAAGTCTTAGTTGTGACAGCGCCTTCTTCATCTACAAGAGTTTGTATGAACTTTGTATAAACAGGAGTAACTTTTTTCTTCCCTTTTGATGCATCTAAAGCTTTTTTCCTAGCTGTTATATCATCATTAATATTGAACCTATTTATTTGTACAAGAAGTGTACTTAAGAAAGACTTTAACGCATCATGCTGTGCTTCGTTATTTGTAGGATCCATAAGCTGGGTATGAGTAATGTTGTCATTTCCAAACTTTAATATTCCTTTTTCCCAATATATGCTGTATTCTGTAAGAGTTCTATTAGACGCCTGAGCTCCCCAATAGATATATTGCTTTAAAATAGCGTCTATAGTTTGCTCAGATCCTGGTAATTTATTTACGTCTTTTAAATCTAAATCATTAGTAGTACGGTATATCTCTTCGTTCTTAGCATACTGTATAAGTAAATTATATACGTTATCTTTTACGTCTTGCATATCAGCTAATTTACTTGGCCTTAAATGAACTAGTTGTCCATTTTTAACTGTATACGCCATTCCGTTTTTACCTACAAGGCGTCTATCCATAAAATTAATAGGAGCATATACTTCTCCTTTAGGAGCTTTTGCAATTATAACATTTACATCTTTTAACTGATTAGTATCTTTAACTATTCTACCTACTACAGAGTTTGATGAATCATAATTACCATCTTCGAATATTCTAATAGCATTACTCTTATCGGATATTTCAAAATATAAAGAAGAATCAGATTGTAATATGCTTTGTCTAAAATCAGCGTAGAATTTAACTCTTTTATCTATCTCAGCTAGTTCTTCAGCTGTAGGATTAGCAGGGTCTGCAAAATCTGTCTTAGCAAATCTATATTCTCCATTAGGCATAAATGCGTATGGCTCCATCATAGAAGTGAATATTAAGTTTTTATCTTTATCTAATACAGCTTCTCCAGTAATAGAATCTACTACTACCATCTTAATATCAGTCTCATTATAATGAGGTACTCCTTCCATAGGGGTAGCGGGACTTACTGCTTTTAGTAAATACTTACTAGGATACTTCATATCTCCTACAAATTTAAAGTAAGCTATTTGATTTAAAGCAGTTTGTAGTAACTCTTGGTTTTCAGGTGTTGATCTTTCTTCTATACTTAAAGCCATTAGATCACTGTACATGTCTAAAGATACTTTATGTGAGCCCGCAGTTTTAAAAAATCCTATTCCATTTAATAAACTTCCAGCATATCTAAAGAAAGTATTATTTTCGTCTAAAGTCATACTTGAAAATTGAGTAATTGGATTTTTTTCATCCATGTCTTTAACAATCTCTGCTGGAGGTTGGAAAAATCTACCCATAAAATTCTCTACCTGGGCTAGCTGGTCAACTATAATAGACTGCCTGCTTTTTAGATTCATTATAGTAGAAAGAAGTTCAGTTGCCCTTTCTCTGGCCCCGGACTCTTTCTTTTTATTTTCTAATATTTCAGCTATCTTTGCTCTTTCTTCTTCTAGTAAAGCAAGTTCTTCTTTAAAGAAATTAGAAGCGTCTTTATCTATTAAATTAGTAATCCATTCAATAGGCATATTTCTTGCTCCTACTACACCTTGTCTCTCTGCATGATCTCTAATTGTTTCTTCTATAACATCTCTAGCTCTTTTTATATCAAATAATGCTCTTTCATACTGTGTTATAGCATTATCAACTTCTGCTAAGTAATCTTGAGTTGGAGTTGATAAAAACTCTGAGTCTTCTACCGCTGCGGCTAATGACTCTAAGTCTGTGTCTGCTAATAAAGTTCCATATACAGGATCTGATTCTAAACCAAACTCTTTAAATATTTCTTTAGCTTCATTTTGAATAGAAGTAATAACAGATACACCTATTATTTTTTCATACTTCTCTTCATTAGTTAAACTGCTGTCTTTATAATAATCTAATATTGTGTCTAAATGTCTAGCTTCTCTTTCTATGTTTAATTTAGCTTCAGTTAAAGAAATAATTGCTGCCTCATGCTGTTCTATTAAAGCTTCTGCTTTAATGCGCACTTCATTTAATTCGTATAAACTTACACCTGGAATTTCTTGTAAGTCTTCTATATCCATTAAATCTTGAAAGAAATCATTTATTTCTTTTTCTTTCTTAGCAATATCTTGTGTTATTTGATCGATGTTAAAGAATTGATTTTCTCTAACGTTTCTAACAGCTCTTTTTAATAACTCTAACCTATACTCTTCCATAGGAACAGCTTTTACATTAGTCATTTTCTCTTGATTGATAGCATCTACTTCCCATACAGAGTCTTGTGTTTGAGCTTCTGGAAAATATTTATCTAAAATCCTTTTAATTTTAGTAACTTCATCAATAGATTTTTTATCTGTTTGACCTTCTAACTCTTTTAATCTAGCTTCATACTTAAATCTAGATAAATGATTAGCAGCTACAGAGCTAGGAAGAATCATTATTTGTTTAGGATTTAAAAATATAGCTCTATAATTAGAAGTCTCCCCTTTATTGTTAGTATAATCAAATTCAAATATCTGTCCATTACCATATTTAGAATATAAATCTCTTATAAACACATCTTCAATTTGAGACTCTTCTGCAGATTGTTTTTGACTTGTTATTATATCTTCAATTTGCTGCAAAGCTTCTTCTTGACCTTGAGGAGTTTTTAATGAGTTGTACAGTCCAATAAAAGAATGTCTTCTAGCTCTAAGTCTTCTTAAATCTATTAAATCCTGTACGGTTTCTTCTTTATATTGTGCAAAATTAGCAGGATCTGATTGTTCAAAGTTATTTAAAACCTGAACATCTTGAGTAGTAAGCTCCGCCTCCATATTATCTGCTAATGCTTTTGTAGCTAATCCTTGTCTTCTTTTTAACTCAATAAACTGTGAATTTAAATCATTAAGTTTATTTTGATTTTCTTGTGTATAATTTTCACCTTTATTTTTTTCAGATAAACTTTTTATAGCAGCCTCTATCTTTTTTAATTGTTCGGAATTTGAATACACTTGGTACCTTAAAGATGCATCTGAAAACTCAGCTTCAGTTACAGGCTGTCCTTGCTCTTCACTTGCTATTTCCTGCATTAATCCTAACTGCTCAAATGCTTTTTGGTAGGCCATAGAAACATCTGACCCTTCTTCAATAAGGTCTCTAACTATAGCGTCTATTTTACTTAGCACACCTTGCTCTTTTGCTACTGATCTATATGCATTTATTATTTTTGTCTCAGAAAGTTCCGCGTCTTCTAATGCAGATAAATCTACTCCGTGCTCTTGTAATCTATTACGTACACTTTCTGTACGTGCATCAGTGTCTTTTGCTACCGATGTAGAATGAGCCATCATTTCCTGTATTTCAGTACTGAAACCACTAAAGTTTCTACCTACAACTTCCTCTGCACTTCTAATTTCTCCTGCTCTGTCTAAAGCTTTTGTAATAACTCTATCTCTTCTACTTTCTAATTCTTCAGTTGTAAGATCTTGATTTGCATAACCAAAAGTTTCTGCAAATTCTGCTAAAGGAATTCTTTTTATTTCATTAATATCTTCTATAACATCTTCATAAAACCCAGCTTTAGCTCTAGAATATACATAACTAAAGAAATGATCGTGTTTAGCGTTTTTCCAACTGTGTATATTGTTAGTCATTAAAGCATAATCCATTTTCTCATTTGACCTTGAGCTTTGATTTAAAGCTTCAAAATTTCTTTTCATAGATTTAATAGCACTTGGATTTTCATTCATCCATGCCGCTAACTTATCCGCTCCTTTTCTTTTACTATTTCTTTCTACGAATTGACCATATATTCCACCAGTCATTCCAAGTCCAGTTTCTTTTTTACCTGTATCTGGATTAGTCCTTGACATAGTTGGTAATCCTATAGCTCCTAAAATAAACCCTAAAGCTATTTCTTTTCGTACGTGCTTATCACCATAGTTTTCTGCGAATTTTTCATACATTCCATCTACCATACCTACAATAGCTTCAGCTGTAGTTGGATCTTTTTTATCTGCATAAAACCCTAGAGCTGAGTGTTGTCCACCACGGTCCATTAGAGCTTGTCCCCCTTCTTCTACAAGTCCTTCGTATAATGGTACTCTAAGTGCAGTGTAAGCACCAGCAGCCATTTTTTCTCCTTTACTAAAAGATTTATAAGCAGCTTTATATCTATTTGCTACATCATCTCCTGCATCACGTACTACTTTTCCTAAGCTTCTTTTAGATTGATTAAATCCAGAACCAAATATTCTAGGAAAAGCTATCATATTACCTGCTCCTACTAATGCTAAATTTCCTACAAATACCCCATTAGTAGTTTCTACTGCTAATTCATGCCACTCTTTTCTATCTTCCATTGTTGGTTGCCCCAACATATTTTCTTCCCTCCACTTTCCTTCCAAAGCATTAATAGTAGCATCATAGTGATGCCTTGCTTCTACTCCTGATTCATATCCAGCACCTGTAATAAGACGTCTAGTTAATAGTCCTGCATCAGCAAATTTTCCGTAGTTAGCAGCTTGGTTTAATTTACTAGCAGTACCTGTAGCTGTAGTAGCTCTATTAATTTTATTAGCCCTATGAACACCTTTAAGAAATTGTGTTGCCCTAGCAGGCATTATAGCGGTAGCCATACCAGCTGTAGCAAATTCAGTTAAAACTGCCCCAGCAACAAATGATAGTCCGTTTACAAAATCATTAGCCCAAAAATTAGCACTACCTCCAGTCATTTGCTGGAATACTCCCATTTCTTGTTCTGCTTTAGTATAGTAATGTGGAAGTTTGCCGTCCATCCACTCATTAACTCCGTCTAAAGATCTTTGAAAATCATTTTCAAATATACTTCTAAATGCGTCTGAGTAATCACCTTCGTTTTCTTCAGGGTTTGCAGCTTCTGATGCTACATTCATAAGCATATTAGGTAATCCATGAAACAACATACCAACACCTCCTACTACAGCAGTAGCAGTTTTTCCAAATAACTTTTGAACTCCGTACAAACTTTTCTCTCCTAGACTTTGTTGATACGCTCTTGTATCGTCTATATCCTCATTCTCTACAGAAAAAGGTCTTTGTATGTATTCATCATAAGCATTAAAATCAATATCATACTGTCTAGGGGCAAACATAGATTCTACCCCACTACTACTTAAATCTTCCTGTTCTAAAGTTTGAATAGTGTTGATTAAACCTAAATCTTGAGGATCTGCACCAGGCTGTAATAAATCAGCAGGCTGTTGATATTTCTTTTTAGACATATGTTATATATTTAGTTTTGATTGTTTAGTTAAATACATCTCTTTGATTGTATTGAACATCAACAATAAGTGATGACGGAAGTTCTAGTCCGTAATTTTGCAAAGTTAGTAAATAAGTGTAATCAGATTGAAGTATTCTCATTAAATCTGCTACGTTATCAACATCTAAATAAGCATTAGGCACTTGTCCGCTATTAGATGTAAGAAGTTGCATGTGAGCATTCCACACTAAAACTTTTTCAACCTTCTCTCTATATCTTTGTAACTGTGTATTTTCATATTGTAAATACGCATTTGTTTCATCTTGAGAAAAAGTGCTAAAGTCAGGAGCATAGCCTTGAGTAGACTGTATTTTATTTGTAAATATATTAGCTATATCTTGTTTTAATATAGGAGCTATTTCATTAAGATAATCTAGAGATCTAATTGAACCATCTCCAGTTACCTGGTATTCTCCGCTTTGTATTTTAAGTTGCACATTTTTAGCCGCTCTTTCTTGCATTCTAATTAAAGGCATTTGAGATTCCATAGTATTTAAAACACTATTTGTAAACCCTCCTCCCGCAAACTGTTCTATACCATAATTTTCTGTCATATTATATATATCTCCAGTAGGACTTTCTAATGTGAATCTAGTTGGAGTACCAGTACTTATACCTGGCTGAGTCATTTGCTTAAACTTAAAATCTTGTCCTGTCTCTCCTTTACCTGCATTAGTAAAATCTAGTTTTAATTGAGTATGCTCGTCCGATCCTGAAATTACACCATCAACTGTAAATTGATCTAAATGAGCTTGATTTAACATATTATTAAGATCTCCTAAAGTATTATTCTCATCTAGAAAAGTATTAACTGAATACCCACTTAATTGAGATGTATTTTCTGTACCTTTTTGTTCAAATATTTCATCAATACCATCACCGTGATTTACTTGATATTTAAAATAAGTTCTGACTAACCCTTCTAACTCAGGTATATCGTCTACTGTATAATTAGTACCTAAAGAATTATTTAAATCTTGTATAGCAACCTCACGAGTAATTCCTGGAGCACTTCCGCTCGTACCTCTAGTTGAAACTGTAGTTCCTTTCCCTTCCCCTCCAAACAGTTGTTTTACAAGAACATCTTGCTCAGTGCCTTGAGGAATTATAAACATTCTTACATTCTTATAATTTCTTGCTCCTTCTCCAGTAGGAGTCTCATTAAACGAATTTGTATTCATAGTTAAATGATGTACTAAATCCTTTAAGCTTTCATTCCCTGTAAAAGCACTAGACATTTCGTTGTATGCTGTAATTTGCTCATCATTAGCATAGTTATTTACAAGTAAAATTTCTTGTTGTCTTAGAGTGTTTAAAACAGTTCGTGCAGAAGTATTTGCATTTAAATCTGCGCTAGGGTCAGAGCTTGGGGGAGAGTTTAAAATTGAAAGTGCATCTATTTTTTTCTGAGAATAACCTTCATTGTCTTTCCACGATAGCGAAGTGCTTATTGCAGGACCTTGAACAGGAGTCCATACTCCTGATCCTTGTGGAGGAGTTCCGTTATTTGGACCACCTTTCCTTTGAGACATTTCTTTATAGCTTGGATCCCAATAAACTTGTCTACTTGCTATGTCTATAAGCCTATCACTAATATTATCTAAAGCTTCTTCTTGAGTATATTCTACTCCAGTATTAGGATTCATATCTAACTGTGTAAGTTTTCTTAAATCTTGATCCCCTATACCACCTTTAATATATGAATCTACTAAAGATAAAGCTATTCTTTTGGCTTTCTTTTTACTTATTCCTTTTGAGTTAACCATAAAATCTCTAATATCTCCAGCACTAACTTGTCCTTTTGCAAACTTCATAGCGCCTCCATCAGCATTTATTCTGCCTATTAAGTTGATCATCTCTGCGTTATAGTTCTCTTCTTTCTCTACTTGAGGTTGAAATACATTTTCTATCCACTTACCCTTTTCATCTTGATAATAAGAAGAGTGAGTAGCCCACGCTTTTTCCCCAAAATTTAAAGAAGATCCAGTTTGCGCTGCTATCTTCTTTTCTATCTCTTTACTTTCTTGGAAGTTAGCATAAGACTGTGAAGCTAATTTTAAACCTTTACTGTTTTTTAGTAAAGATACAGATTCAGCTACTGCACTTGTTGCTCCAAAATAACTACCAGAAGACACAACGTTTCCAAGATTTCCGTCTATCTTACTATGAAGGTCCTCAATAATCCATTTATCTCCATCAGATACACTAGCAGTATTAAGCATAGCATAAATATTATCAGTATCAAACCTATTATACTCCCTAGTGTCTCTTACCATTTTTGCTGTACGAACCAAACCTAGATCGTCTGGTACCATACTGATTGGATCTTTAAATGTATATGCCATGTTTTATTTTATTATTATGATTGTCCTTTTGTTATTGGACCACTTTTAGATTTTAAAGTAGCGTATGCTTCTATTCCTTGTCCTCCTAGTCCCATTAAGTCACTTATTAACTGTTGTCTTCCTGCTACCTGTCTATCCCATGCAGCATATTTTAAGTCTCTAATATCTCTAGATTCTAATTGATTTGCAATATCTACTTTAGTATTTAGGTCTGCCTGCTTCATAGATAGTTGGGCATTTAGTCCTCCTTCTTTAACAGATATTCCTACGTTAATATTATTTTCTGCCTCTTTAATCTTATTAACTTCTCTTTGTGTAGTTATAGTATTTCTTTCTTTTAATAAATACTTAGCCGCTTCAGGAACATTCATTGCTTCTACTGAATTATCCATAGACTGTCCTCTCATTAAAGAATCTACAATTTGAGATCTATGACTAATACGTTGTAAATCAACTTTACCTAACTGTTGTTTACCTATATTATTAGGCTTTTCTCCTTTAGCAGCTTCTAGCATATCGTCTGTCTTACCCATCTGACCTGCTATAGCTTTATAAGCTCCAAATGCTGCTAACCCACCTAGACCTAGCATTCCTAATTTCTTCCAATTAATTTTCTTACCGTCTTTATCTACTTTTATATCTCCACCATCGCTAAACGATGAGCCGTCTACTCTTTCTTGTGATTCAAAACACTCAGCTGGTGGGTTTGGTCCAGAACAAGCATTATCTTCCCCTAAATCTTCCTCAATTTGTGGCGGCTCTGGCATACCTTTCCAAGCTTCATCATGCTTAGGTCCCCAAAAATCTAGTTTACCCCAATCATATCCCTCAAATCCTGGCTGAGTGTTAACCCAATCCCTCCATTCTTGGACATTATTAAATCCTTTTTCGTGAAAGTCTGCTTCAGTAGGCTGTGTGTTAGTAGTTGTATCATCTTCATGTGTCCAGTCTTTCATAGAATAATCTCCATACGTACTATTACTTTCTGTAATTGGAGTTAAGTTCTCATCATAATTATATAAAAAATCTGATTCTACTGTTGTACTAGTTCCTTCAAAATTAGTAGACTGTTGCGTAATTTCATCAATCTCTGTATCTACTGACTCAGTCTCTGCAACTACTTCGCTAACTTCTGGTTCTTGGTACCTTTTTAAAAGTCCTCCTCCCTTATATTTATAGTTTTTTAATATTTTATTCATATCTTCAGTTGGTATATTTTCTTCAGTAGTAGTTGTAGTACCAGAATTATTAAATCGATTTTTTGTAGTTTCTGAAAACTCAGTGCCGTGTAACTCTAGAGCTTTTTCTACATATTTATTATTTGATCCCTTAGCGTCTAAAGGCTCTCCATTATATGAAAAATCTGGATATGTGTCGTTCATCCACCCTCTAAAAGAATCTACAGTTGTTTGATCATTTAAAGTTATCTTTCCATCAGTTGTAGTTGTGCTTACATCTCCATACTCCCACTCACTTACTGTATTATTAGTTACAATTTTATTCTTATCTGCAATTTTTAATTTACCTTTAGTATTTAACATAAAAGGACTATTAGCCATAACTTTAGATGCTATACTGTTATGTGTGTTTCCTGCTTTATCTACAATATTTACACCTCCATCAGTTATATTATAATTTAAAGTATCCGATTGGGATGTAATTAACTGCTGATTTATACCAGTTGTATCTCCATCAGTAATATTATAATTTAAAAGCGTGTGATCAATTACACTGTTTTTATCATCTAACCTAACATTGTTCCCTCCTACGTTAACTTCAGTTCTTTTAGGGCCTCCAATTAAATTTGTAAATAATCCTGCTCCGTCTTGTTTTTGCCTATCACTAGTTTGCTGATATTGCTCTACATTAGGTTGCTGCATTATGTTAGTATCCTTAATTAAACTTGTAGGATTATTAGGATTATTGCCATTAGCTACTTCTGTTTCCATAGCTACTCTTTCTAAGTCTTGTTTTGATGCGCCTGCTAATGCTAAATGCTTTACTAAATCAGCATAGCTAGTTTTATTTTTATTATAATTCTTAGTACCATCTGTATTCATGTAATCAGATACTACGTACGGACCTTTTTCTGTGTTCAATATAACTTCATCTGCTTCTATTTCATGTGTAATTCCGTCAGAAGTTTTTATATATTTAACACCCCCTTTAGAATGTCTATTTCCCTCAGCTATTTCTATATTACCAGCATTAGGAGTTGATATAGTATGTATCTTACCCCCATCCACTTTCTTAGTGTTGATAATATGTTTCCTAAGATCTTTAATGGTTATTTTTTTTCTATTCATTATAATAAGTATAAAATATTAAACTAAAAATCTAGCTAACTCGTTATCATTATTAGTTCTTTGTTGATTAGTACCCAAAGCAAAATTACTACTATTCTGAGTTACTAAATTTTCTTTTATGGCTGATCTGGCATCTTCATTTTTTTTATCTCCAAACATGGACATTCCTGTACCAACTGCAAATCCTACAATAGCTCCTACAGGACCACCCACCATTGCACCTGTTGCTGCCATTCCTGCTCCCGAAGCCAAATGTCCTGCAGTACCTTTATCTGCAGGTACCTGCCCATCTACTATTGATTTAAAATCATTTTCAGAAATTTGATTAGGAGATACAGAATTGCCTTTAAATTGATCACTAAAAGATATAGCGTCATCTGTATTTAAATTTATACTCTCATCTACTTTAGTATTACCTTGAGTTTGAAGATTCATGTTTGGATTTAAATTAGCTCCCGCTGATGGGTCTTTCATACCATTTGCAAGTTGCCCTGCTAAGCTTGCATAAGCACTAGCATTACCCATTGTACTGCCTCCACCACCACCACCAAACTGAT
>TARA_B110000858_G_scaffold113502_1_pt1 | contig 19651 bp, 21 predicted proteins | sample TARA_B110000858 | Tara Oceans TARA_B110000858 (sample SAMEA4398247) | marine metagenome | biome: Polar Biome; feature: [SRF] surface water layer (ENVO:00010504); material: water (ENVO:00002006), including particulate matter (ENVO:01000060) such as... | depth 5 m | reverse complement strand
ATTTTTAATTATTATTTTTAATTATTATTTTTAATTATTATTTTTAACTTAATTATTAAGTAATACTTAATCTTTAAGTAAAGATATTATAAGCTTAAGGCTGATCATTATAAGCTTAAGACTACTGATCATTATAAGGGGTGTCCGACTCGAGCGCCACACTGTTGTCTGATAAGATAAGAGTAGTTAAATTAAATGTTGTGTTATCGGGAATGATAGCAGTGCCACCGCCCTCCAGCACGCTAATCAATACGGCTATAGTTTTTATTCGCCTTGCTCCATCAATATGTGTACCAATCACTGATATTGGTGTATAAACTCCTGAAATATCGCTCGATGCTACATCAGTGAATACCTTATGTTCACCTCCCTGACCGTACACGGTCGAGTTATCGTCGGCTGCATCGTCTGAAATGCTGGCGTCGGCCCCGGTGCCCCATAGTGTAACCTCAATCTTTGAGCAGATTGTGGTCGGGGCGTTGCCAAGCGTTTTAACAGTTGCACCCCATGCTACTAAAACTCCAGTTACATGGTCATCCCACGCGAAATCGATGACACCCCTACCAGCCGCCGGGGTGCCGCCGCCACCGCCGGCCGTCGCAAGCTCACCACCGCCAATCCTACTCCTATGGTTGGAGGTGCTGCCGTCGCCGTGGTTGAAGGCATATGATGTTGGAAGCTCCCAACCGTTCTCAGGGGTCGTGCCGTCGTATAGGGTACCTAAAGTTTTAGCGCGGGGCGAAGCGGTGATCGCATCGGGGTCGCCCATTGCAAATGGGATAACTACGGTTTTTGTCTTAGCTAAATTCATTTTTGTAACAGCGGAACCCGATCCCCCGGCTGCTGATGTTAGAATTACACTACTGGCCGTTAATGTTCCACCTAATGATAAGTTTTCAATAACCCCTAAATGGCGTGATTCAATGGCGTTGTTGCCGATCTTAGCTGAAGTCACCGCGTTGTCTTCGATCGCCCCTGCCTTTACTGAGCCGGCTGTCAGGTGCAGTGACGTTATACATGGCTTTTGGATTTTATCACCATCGACCGAAGCGCCTGCCAGATTTCCATTCGAGATCTGCCCGGTACCGATGTTACCCGAGATGATTGACTCGGCCTTGATTTTGACGGCGTTGATCGCACCGTCCTTGATTTGATCGCTGTCAACTGTTTTTCCCACCATAAGTGCACCTGTAATAGTCTTGTTCTCAATAAAAGTAGCTGCATCAGTGCCTAAGTAGGTTGCATTGGCTTGGGTCGTACTGCCCTTCGCGAGAAAGTCATCTTTAGAAATAGAAGCAGGTATTATCGAGACTGTGTCCCCCTCTGCCCAGTTGGTACCTTTTCCTGAACCACTTACTGAACTTGGCAACATATGATCCTTAGTAATAGCGTTGACAGCTATTTGCCCGCCCGTGAATCCTATGTCATCAGCGAAATCACCTGCCGCGATGTTGGCCTTTTTTAACTTGCTTCCTACTATAGAGTTGTTGGCCAGTTTGGACCCATCGATCACGGCCAAGGTTGAGATGTCGAGGTTCCCTATAGTCCCCGGGTAGATCTTGCCCGGCATGTCTCCCTCCGAGTAGGTGCCTGCATTCGGCGCCAGCGCGCCCGTCACTTGGCCGGTTGCGATTTTTGCGTTTTTCACGGAGTTGGGCCCCAATTGTTCCGTGGCGATTGTGGCGTTTTGGATTTTATTACCATTAATTCCGGCGTACCCGTCCGCTATCGCCTGAATGTGAGTATTCGTGACCGCACCAGCAGCAATTTGATCAGTGTTAATTCCCAGATTCTTAACTCTGACTTTGTCACCACTGATTTCCATCGTCCCCGAGTCCACATTAATCATAATATTTTTGCCGTCCATTGTAAGGCCGTCGCTGGTGCCCACTTCTGATACAGTTGCAAACTGTGAAAATACTACATCGTGGGTGCCAAGAGTCGTGACGTTGGATGTCTGCACCCAACCGGTACCACGGCCGTCTGTGCCTTCGGAGATATATATCGCAGCACTCCGAATGTCGCCGGATCCGGCCGCCAGAGTGTTCGCATCACTCGTTCTCGTAAGCACGTATTTAGTGGAGCCGTCGCCGAGTGTTGTTATCGAATATATACCATTGTAAGGGCCCACCGAGTGCGTGTCCACCACTTCGGTCGGCGTACCCGCCGCGGCACTGGGTGGTGTGGCGCCGGAAGTGCCATCCGTCGCTGTTATAGTGTGGCCCACGGTGTTGCTGAACTGAGCCGCGGACGTCACGTTCACGGTCACATCCGTACCCGTAACGGTGGCGAAGACGGTGCCCACGGCCAGGGAGGTGGCCTGGGTCAAGACCTGGCCCACCGTGTACAACTGATTGGTCAGGCCGGTCAGCTTGATGTCGGCGTTGAGGATTGTCCGTGTTACAAGAATACGATCAGACGCCGCAAGTGTAATACCATCTGTCACAGGGAATGCACCGTTAGCGCGGCCAGTTAACGTTAGACCTGCGGTCGCAGTGACATCAAGTTGGTCGGCGTCATTCATTGTTTTTACCTTGGCGGCTTCTTTCCAAGAAAGACCCAGTTCCACTTCCGTTATCTTATCCTCTACAAATTTTTTAGTGGCGGCGTCGTTGTCCAATTGCGGCACAGCAAGACCACCAAGTAAGCTAAAACCACCACTGCCTCCTTGCAGCGTTAATCGAGATGGTGCAGCCGCAAAACTTAACTTAAGTTTAGATACGCCGTCTACTTTATAGTCTATTGCGCTATTTGTTAGTGTTGATGTGTATATGGTCATTTATATTATAAACGTATATTTTTAATATCTCTAAATATTAAAATATACGAAAATAATATAACCAGTAAATATATTCAATGACTAATTATAAACTATTCATCAAGATACTGTAATTTAATCAATATTGGGTCTAATATTACTAAATCAATCACAGTTGTTATCAATATCGTTTTATGAATTTTTTTATTTGTATCTTCATCTGGGTCCACGGTAATAACCTGGTATTTATTAATAATTGTAGCCTGTTTGATTAGATTATTTAATCTAAACTCCGTTTTTAAAAATTTTGTAGCCGAATCCGTGGTTACCAAATGAAAATCCTTCTTTGATAAAATATTGAATATCTTATTATAGTAATAAAAATGAGCATTTTGGTTAGACAATAACAGAATTCGTTCTAAATATTCTGGATAATTTGTTTTGATATACTCTAAAAATATATAATATTCGTTATATTTCTTATTATTAATAAAAATATCCATTCTATTAAAGTCAATCTTAACCGCATTTAATAAATCTAAATTCGTCGCGAATCCATTTCGAATACTTGAAAAATAAACATCTTTCGAAATATTAAATGTAGTTATAGTAGTCATTATTTGATAAGAGTAACATTAGCTTTAACTACTTTATTACCAAAAAGACATCATATTCCGAACCGTCTTAATAGATTTACTTAATATCGACGAAATAGACGCCGGTGTAGCAGAAGGACTATTACCTAATATAGGTATTGTTTGGGTCACCGTTTTACGAGGCCTGTCTTTAATATAATTTTCCATATACGATTTCCCCAAATTATTTGGAGCCGACCGAGATATAATACGATAGTCGTCATTCTGAAGTATTAGACTATTATCATTTGTATCTATATTTACACTATAAGATACGTCGTCAAAGTTATATTTCTTTGGTACTATTTCAGATTGTGTCATGTGGGGATAGGCATCCGAGTCAGATTCCATATTAAACATAAATTCGTCCACCTCAGGCGCTTCATTATAATTCATGGCACGGAATTTATTAAACAATACGTCCCAGTCAATTCTGTTATCGGGATTATCGATTAACATGTTTGATAATAATTCTACAATATCTTCATTGTCTATTGGAGTGTAATCTATAACAATACCAGTTTTTATTTTATCCCATAACATCTGTCTTGAATCAACATAATACGGATGTATTCTCGCAAACAATTCATATATTATTACTCCAATCGACCATATATCGGATTTAGAATTATACTCTTTATCTTTAATAATTTCAGGAGCCATATACAGAGGACTTCCACAAAACGTGGTAATCAATTCGTTTTTCTCAAATGACTTTGCGAACCCGAAATCGGATATCTTAATTACACCATTTTTAATAAGAATATTATGTGGCTTGATATCCCTGTGTAAAATTTTTTTATCATATAAATATTCCAGACCTAAAAAAATTTGCTGGAAGTACTTTAAATCGTCACGCCGACTCTTACTATTGGATATATAACTTGATAAATCTCCTGAATTACAATATTCTAGTATTAAATAAATCTTTCCACTCATCTTGACAACGTCGAATAATTTCAAAATATTTGGGTGATCTACTTTTTTCATGAGCTCAACCTCGTTATGAAAATATTTCATATCTATAATTTTAGTAATACACTTTATTGCCAGTGGAACCGACGAATTAAGTCGGTAACCTTTATATATGATTGAAAATGAACCAAAACCTATAGGTTCTTTGTAATAATAATAATTATCAGTTAGTTTACATACATTCATTACTATAATAATATTAATTAATTTAATCAATATTTTCTTAAATACATATTTTTATTATTTAAAGCTGTGGTTCAATTATATATTTATATAATGTATTGGTCTATATTTATGCTATGGCCTATTTTGAAAACTCTTTTCTATTACCAACCAATGTTATTTTTAAAAGGTCCTGTGGATGATGTGCCTGTAGAATATACCCCGGTCACACTAAGTAAAATTCATAACAACATTATTAGTGCGATACATTCGTGTTTAGCAGTCATATCTACAAGTATGTATTTATATAGTTATTCAACAGAATGGTTATATATTTCATCCATATTATCATTTAGTTATTTTACGTGGGATACATACACTATTATTATTCAGAAAACCTCTGAAAATTATCCTTATATTTTACATCATGTTATTGCTCTAATTATAATACAGGAACAACTACTAAACTATAATAGAAATCTGTTAATATCTATGTTCTGTATCGCTGAATTTTCCAATTTCCCCATATACGCCATATATCATTTAAAAAAAATAGGATATACTCATAATATGCCATATTTACAATTATGTCAATTATTATGGTTCGGATTCTTCCGAATTGTGGTATTAGGATTTTATCTAGACGATTGTATTACATTAATACACCATAACCTGCCACTTATATCATTGTTAATTATATATATTTTAGGAGTATATTGGACTTTATGCCAATTCAAAGGAGTATACGCCCAATATATAACACGCAACTATATTAAAAAATTAATATAACAATTAATATAACAGTTAATATAAAATATTAAAAATATAATATTTTATATTTTCTACATAAAAGGTCGCCCACGTATTATTATTTTAATTAGATTTTTAAAACCATCATGTCGTAATATGATGTCGTTTCGACCATTCGGTACGAAATCATAAAATCTGGTTTTATTAATTAAATTTTCTTTCATTGTCCCCAAATCAGATTGATATCGGTAAGCCTTATCAATACTGGTGACCGTAGATAAATCTGTCCCGAGCTTATATAAGTCAATATTATATACCACATCGGTATTTATAATTTTTGCCAATTTAGTGCTTACTTTAAAGTAGGTAAATGTATCTGCCTTAGACTTTTGGACTAATTCGCAAATTAAATTTTCAGTATAGCTATTGTTTAAGTCTATTATTTTAATAGTGATACCGATATCATTATCCGATGTATCAAGTTGATCGAACGTTTTACGAGTGCTTTTAGAATTTCCCATTGTAATACTGTATAAACATATGCTTATATATTAATCGTTTTATTTAAATCTAATAGCAATTTATGAAAAAAATCTGTATCAATTATATTCTGGTTCCAGTCAAAAAATTCATTAATATCATGCAAGTCGTCTATGGTATCTATATTGGCATTTAATATATCCGTTGCGCATGTTGTCGATTTTTCAATATCTTTTGTTTTATTGTACGAGTGTAATAGAAGTTCCAATTTTATTTTTAACAAGTTTACCTCTCGAGGGACGTCTAGTATGTCAGATGTTAATATATTTTCGAGTTCCTCGGTAATATATTCACCCATTCCAATATGGTTGATCTTATATAAAACGTTACTCAATATAGATGATATTGATTCCATAAATATATCATATGTATAATAGAACTTATCTAAGTCGACTATTTTATTAAATAATTTATAAATAAATCCCTCGAATATTTGTGATAATTTAGTAACAGCTATAATATCAGTATGATTCTTTTTAGACCTTGTTGATGATATTTTCAAAGGACCTACTGTTTTATTTATAATAAATTGGTGAACGTCGAGCATATTTATAGTCTCATTCCCGTAATTTTTAGAAATATTAATATATTCATTAAATAATAATACAGCTCTCTCACACATAAACATCGTTAATTTCGTATTAAATGAATAATTGTAGATAAGCCAAAAAATATTATGAATCAGCTGAGCACATGATATAGCGAGGCTCTTCGTTTTCTGCTGTTCGTATGTATTAATTATTGCTATACGAATACTTTTGGTATAAAGAAAGAAGATCTGATTTGGTACCGGTTCGTTGTCACACTGTTTTTTTTTGTTAATAAAATTTAAGAGATCATTGTTGTCATTTTGGTAATCTTCCATTAATATTTAAAATTATTTTTCTTTTATTTACCCACCGCGGTTAGTTTATCATATATTAATATATCGATATAATGAGACGAAGGTGTTCTACTCTTTAAGAGTGTCTCAATTTAAAAGAATATCACGATATCCCTGATAACGCGCGCATTTAGCCAACTTTTAGGGGAGTGGATCTCAAATCAATATGTCCTCTTGGATGAGATTATAATCCGTTGCTCAATGAAATATCAAACATAGATTATACTTGCAATATCTAATTACAATATAATATTTTTTTATATTGTGTTTACATCGTCGCCCCTTCTACAAATGATTCGACCGTTTCCGTAAAATCATCAAAACTTTCAAAATTTCCCGCTGTAGAGGATAATAGTTTACCCGTTGCTTTCGCAATTCTACCACCATTTTGAACAGCACTTCTAGAATAGGAATACAGTTTCCCGAAGTATTCCTCTTGTGATATTATAATTGCCACCGAAAAACATATTATAGAAATGCCTATTAGAACTACATGCGGTGGATATTTTATAATCCCCAGTTTTACAAATAAGTCAGTATGTATATCATGTGGTAGTAATCCCCAAAATAATGAATTTACCAATAAAAAAACTACTAGAAATTCTTTCATATATTATTAAATTTGATAATAATTTTATAATATTACTTAAACGTATATTCTAATGTCAGCCGATACAGGACGCGATCACCAAGACTGGGAGACCGTTACTTTTACTAAAATTTCAAAGAGCCCCGATAAAATTGGCGCTGCTAAATATGCTCACGCGAAAAAATTAGCGGCCCTTGATGATCCCGACTATACTCCCCCGAAACTAGATAAATCTAATTCTAAAACACTTCAGAGTAGCCGTTTATCTAAAAAAATGTCCCAAAAAGATATTGCCTCTAAGCTAAATGTTAAGGCGGCCGAAGTTCAATTATGGGAGAGTGGTAAAAAACAAATACCTGGTGATAAAATTAATAAAATTAATCAGATTCTAAATATCAACCTTAGGTCCATGGGGACCAAGGGGTCCATGGGGACCAAGGGGACCAAGGGGTCCAAGGGGTCCATGGGGACCAAGAAGCCCGTGGGGACCAAGGGACCCACGAATACCCTTCGTAAAAAATAATTTATATAGTTCTAAAATACTTGGATACGCTTTTCCCAGAGGGCATTATTAAAAGGTGCTCCATAGCCTCGTAAATAGTCTCTATCATAGTAACCTTAAAATTATTATCTTCTGGTGGATGTATTCTCTTACGTATTTTTTTTAAATCTTTATGGTTCTTTATAGGACATAAAATATGAGATACTCCGGCCGCCTTACCACCGTCTACTTTGGATTCTAATCCACCAATAGGCATTACCTGTCCATTCAAACTTATCTCACCCGTTAATGCCATAGTATTTTTAACAGGAATTCCGCATAATAGCGAAATTATTGCCACCGTTATGGCAGTTCCGGCAGAAGGACCGTCTTTAGGAACGGCACCTTCGGGGCAATGAATATGAATGCCAAACTTATCAGAATCTTCCACATTTTCCAATTTAGCAAGTATATCTAATGGTATAATATTGAGAGCGATTGTTTTTGCCACCTGCATACTTTCTTTCATAACGTCTCCCTGCATTCCAGTAAGTTTTAGTTCTAAATGAGTAGAAGACGTGAATTTATAAGTCTCGATAACTGTAATTCCACCAATTCCGGCGGCAGTCGCGAATAGTCCATTTACAAGACCTATCTTTGGCTCATTGTGAATCAACTTTATATCTACCTTATCATAATTTTCAAATATATCGTCTATAAATACTTTTGTTATAGTATATGGTAAACTGTCTTGTGATGATACGTCCATTAAATATTTTAGATTAATCTCTCTATAGATTTCATATAGTTTTTCTTTTAATTTACGAGCACCCGCCTCATATGTATAGGTGTCAATTATGTACATTAGCTCCGTATCGTTCATAATTATATCTTTATCACTAAAACCAATATTCTCTAATATTTCTGGAATGATATGTTTTTTAGCAACCATTATTTTATCTACCTTATTTAATGCTGTTATTCGTATACGCTGTATCCGATCTAAAAGAACCTTATCAATTAAAGCAGGGTCGTTATAGCTAAAAATTATCAAGCATTTGGAAATATCGAATTTTATACCGGAAAAATATTTATCAGTGAATTCGGTGTTTTGGGATGGATCGGTAAGATGCGTCAGAATTCCTATAATTTCTTTACCATGTTCCGTTTTAGATATTTTATCCAATTCGTCAATATATATTATTGGATTCATGATTTTTGAATCTATAATTCCTTCTATTATTCTACCCCAGGTAGAGCCTACATATGTATAATTATGTCCTTCTAACGTAGACCCGTTAGAAGAACCCCCCAAAGCAATAAAAATAAAGGGACGTGATTTATCCAATTCGTCTCGTAAACAATGTGCGATACCCTGTTTCGCTAAAGTGGTTTTACCAGTTCCAGGAGGACCCTCGAAACCGAATACATATCCTTGGTCATTGCCGTTTATCCATTGTGCCAGAAGGCGCTTAATCTGATTTTTAGCATCGTCTAATCCATAAACGGTTGTATCGAGACGAGTGGTTATCTCTTTAAAATATTTAGACTGCTGTTCTAAATATTTAGTCCATAGACTACTAAGCTGTTCTAAATTAGTCATTATAGTTATAAATTGCTCGGTATCTTGTAATTTACAATATTTTTTGTTCAAAGAGAGTGTCTTGGCAATAAAATTAATGTCCTCGTTTAAAAATTTATGATTGAAAATTTCAGCAATAATATCATTTCTAGATTTAATATGACCCGTTATTCCCAAATGATGTAATATACTTTTTAGCGCGGGAACTTTCAATTTTTTAAGCTGTTTAGTAATATCAATCGTATCAAATATTTTGTCGATATTAAATGTTAATAGCAATACATCCTGTATCCACGCCTTAATTGATTTATTTATTTTACTTATATTTATAGGATTTTTGAGCTGCGTTTTATAATTATCTATAATACTATTTAATACCGCCGTATTATGTAAATCTCCGTCATTTAAACTATATTTTTCCTCTACTGTATCTATCTCCCGTAGTATTATACTAATTAATTTGTCATATTTTATAAGCATATCGTCTAATTTATGCCGTATAATTTCTTTTTTATAATTTCCAAAAGGAACTTTTAGTAATCCGTCCAAATATTGTTGGGCCTTAGCGTTACTTTCACCATTTTTCGAATTATTTATTTCCTTTAATTTATCCATAGCCTTTGATTTAACATAATCGTCTACCTTCATTAAATGTATCCTTTTTTCATATGGTATTCTATCTTCATTAAAATTACTTATCTTATCATTAACCTCATGAACCAATTCGTCGCCCTCTCGAAATATTTTTTTAAGATGCCAGTGTAAACTGTCAAATATAATCGTCGAATTTTTTGGACATGATGATTGCTGGTCCGATTTTAATAAATCAAATAATAAATGTGCTAAATATGTGCTGTCCGTATTAGATGTATCTAATAATAATAAACTTATCATATATCGCTGCTTGTCGACATCGTTTATAATAAATTCTTTTACTATTTGAGAGATATTCTTCGATTTAAACTTTGTTAAATCGGTATGATACGTTATACAATTCGTAGCTATTTGATTAGGAGTATTTAATAAAAAGTCGGTAACAGACATTGATTCTAAAAAATTTCGCCTGAAATTTTCACTAATGTCTATATTTGCAAACAATTCTATTAATGTAGTATATTTTGATTCGAATATAGCTTCCTTCTGGTACTGGTTCATATCATCATTAATAAAATACCCGTATAAAATCAACAGTTTGTTTTTGACTGGGATAAATATTTTGGCACCCATTGTTTTGAGAATGATATTCTTGGTAAAAACATTATATTTATTTACAGATGGACTATCTAACTGATAACTCGATAATTTAATCGAACTTGTTTTATTACTTTTGCCATATGTATTTAGCTTAAACGTTATGTTATTTTCTCCAGTTGATTCATATAATTCACACTTAATCGTTTTAAACAATCCTTCATAAAAACCAATATGTTCTTTAAACGATTTACTTAAAGTATTATTAATATCGCCCAGATACAACCGGACTGCGTCATCTATATTAGCCGAACCAGCCGTATTTGCTAAGTCAATTATTTTTATCTTAATTTTAGCAATACTTAGTAATATCGTATAGTTAGAATGGGATTTAAGAAATCGTAGAGTAATAGACGTGGGGTAAAAATTTAAGTCATCTATAACCCGATTTATACTATTCATTAGTTTTTTGTATTCATTTAAGCTTACAATGTTGTGCTTATAAGACTCGTTAATACGATTTATAATATTTTTTAAAAAATTTCTAAAAGACCTCACCTCAAACCCAATGCTTCGTTTGAATTTAATCGCGTCGCGCCATCTACTCTGTATTACAGAGGCCATTATATTCGTATGTACATTTATAGGCGGTTTGACTGTCTTGTTATTTTTAGTCATCAATATTATACTTATAGCTATAAAAATATACCAAATAATAAACTTACTTTATTAAAATAATAATCTTACTTTTTTATTAAAATAATAATCTTACTTTATTATTTTAATAAAATTTGATTCATAATATAATAATATTATCGTATTATAAATATAATGGTTTTCAACACGGGTGGTAATAAAAGCAAACGTGGCGCAAGGAAAAATTTCCGCAAAAAGACATACTCGTTGAATGATTTGAGACCATCAAGTGATGATAACCAACAATATGGATACGTAACTGATAAATACGGCGACGGCCGCTTCCAGGTTTTATGCTACGATAAAGTATCGAGACTAGCAATTGTGCGCGGAGCTATTAAAAAAAAAACCAGGTTGGTTTCTGGTGGATTCGTTCTGTTATCTATGAGAGATTTTGAAGATGCTAAATGTGACATCGTATATGTATATACAGACGATGATACAGATAAACTTATTAAAAATGGTGCCGTAGAAGAGTCATTTGCAAAAGATGGTAAATTATCTTTGGAAAAACACGATAGCAATATGGACGAGGGGGGCGAGGTTGGGCGAAATCTTAAACCCATGTCTGATATCAAATCATATGGTTCTGATAACGAAGTATGGGCAGATGACGATGATACTCAAATAAATACAACCCCGGTAACAGTTAATACGTCTGCTTCTGATATGGACTTAGAAGAGATAGATATTGACGATATCTAATAAATTAGCATCATTTATTATCATTTATTAATGTTAGTGGACATTATAGGCGAATGTAGTGCACAAGGCACCTTACTAATTTCATTTCCAAACCCGTCGTGCGTTTTCCAATTTTCCCCATAAGCATATTCAAGGTACCAATCTAAGTATTTTTTTGAAGGAATTTTAACATTGTATCCACCGAATATAACATCGGTGGGCGAATACCATCCTTTTACAGGGATCACCTCCCTTGGCCAAGTTTCAATCGCGCGTTTGGAAGAATATCTCATAACGGGAATACCGTTTTCAGACCCATTCTCATTAAATAAAAATATATCCTGGTTTACCCCTGTGAATGGTTTCGTCCCGGCACCAACTGCAGTAGGTGTACCATCTACATCCGTAAGAAGCTCGGGGATAATACTACCTGTTCCCATACGGAACCCAATATCGGCATGCACAATACCATATCCCAGTGAACCCAGGTATTCGCGCTGGTTCCACATATTGGCCGCGTCATCACGATGTATTCCAAAATCCACATCATCGTCCCATGGTATAAGCCCACCACATCGCGCTTGCCCCAGAGCAGATCCAGCTATAATATGATAATTGATACCGGTCCTATTAAATACTTTAATTGTAGCTGCCATTTGCTCGTAAATTATATCGATTTGAGATTGAGTTGGTGGTTTTTTCTTAGCCCACAATTCTTGAATAGACATTCTATTTACATACTAAATAGAATTTATTTAAAAAATTTATATTTGGTAGCTGATTTAAATAGTGAAACTATAATACGCGAATGGCAGTAGATAAGTTATAAAACATGCCCATATAAGCTTAATATGTTACCATATGCCATATATCGCGCACACACACATTATCTATTTCGTGGACGACGAATGAGTAATATCTTTAAGAAGGTTCGTCTACATCTTGCTCCCGACAAAGGTGATAGACAATTCCACCAAACCGGGCTTCTCCAGCGACCACCTTAAATCTGTTATCACCACGCTTAATGTAACAATAGTGTTCGCGCCCATTAGTAGTTTCTCCCTCAATCCTACTTTCAAACCCTCCTGTGTGGTCGATATTACCAAAATCAATTTTACGACCATCCTCTGTAAAGGTTCCACTATTGACACAGTCGTAGCATACATAAATACCCTCGCGGGCAGACGGGGCAATCGCACCCTTACAGATAGGACATTGTGGTTCGTTGTTTTCGTTACTCATGGTATGATTTTTTACTTGGAAAACAAAAATATATGTATCAAATTTTTACGTTTAGGACAAGTGCTAATACTATATATTCGTATCATGTCTCCAATTTTATAAAATAAACACAACGCGCTGAAAGATATTTCACTAATTTAAGGACCCTGGTAGTTATTACATGATTATTATATTTAGAACACCAGGATGTGTTATTTAAATTTGATTTTTATTTAAACATATATTATATATTATATCGTATATACAATGGGTATTCCTAAATATTTTAGACACATTGCCACCAAGTATCCTTCTGTTGTAATAAATACGAATACTAAAGTACAAATTAATAATTTATACTTTGATATGAATTGCCTTATTCACCCATGTGTTAGAAACGTCACACAGGAAAATGCGGGGATTGTAAATGAACATAAAAAATTAGAACCGGGGAAAAAATATCAAACCGACCATACTTTTGTGACCAAATTCGAACAGATTGTATACGAGGAGATTGAACTATATTTAAACAAACTACTACTCATTGCTAATCCGGATAAATTAGTATATTTAGCAATTGACGGTGTTGCTCCGCGGGCTAAAATGGAACAACAGCGTGTTCGACGATTTAGATCTATTAAAATAAGTAAATATGAATCAGATATACATACGAAACACGGTGTTTCAAAAGCGGGTTTCGATACAAACTGTATTACTCCTGGCACTATATTTATGTATAAATTATCAGTATTTCTCAATAGTTATTGCGAACGAAAGTTTAAGGAACTTAACATAGACTTCATTTTAGATGATTGCCAAAATAAAGGAGAGGGAGAACATAAAATCTTACAACATATTAAAAACTATACGAGCGAAGATGTGGGGTGTATTTACGGACTTGATGCTGATCTAATTATGCTGTCATTATGTACGGGTTCTGAAATATATCTCCTAAGAGAAGATATTCATTTCGGCAAAGTCGACATGTCGTCGTTCCTATATCTTGATATTAAGGAACTTGGTGACCATTTATATAATGAAATAAAGGCGGATATTATGAGTAAACCAGATACAGAAGAACTCGTATTGGAACGTCAAAATATAATTAATGACTATATATGTCTGTGTTTTCTAATTGGTAATGATTTCTTACCACATTTAAATGGAATAGATATTCTTACCAATTCGATTAATGACTTATTAAATATATATATCTCTATCATTGTTATTCGCCATAAGCATCTTGTAATAGATAACAGTATTAACTTTATATTTATACGCCAAATACTAACTTACTTATTCGCAAATGAAAAGGCATATCTTCCTAAATTCCAAAATAAACTCAATAAGTTCAGACCACGGTTAAATTATAATAATAATATGGAATTAGAATTGGAAAAACTAAAATTTTACCCATGTTACCATCATAATAACAGTGTTGTTTTGGGGAAAGGCGATTGGATGGATAAATACTACGACTACTATTTCAATATTAAGAATGTAGTCATTAATAGTGCCGATATAGATGCCGTGTGTTCCAACTATATAGATGGACTTCAGTGGAATATAAAATATTATCTCGATGAATGCCCTAGTTATTCGTGGTATTACCATTATAGAGCTGGACCATGCTTACGTGAACTGTGTAGATTTTTAATAAATCGCGTTTACCCCGTTAAGTTTGACACGGTCACTGAATTTTCACCATTAGAACAGTTATCGATTGTTCTACCGATACAATCTAGGCATTTATGGGCTGGGAATTTCAATAGACTTGTAAATAACGATTTTAAACTATTGTCCTATTATCCTACGGATTTTAAATTAGATACGCTTAATCATAAATTCTTATACGAGTGCGACCCAATACTTCCCGACAATGATCACGACTATATACAGACTTGTCACTCGGCCATTACCCTTACAGACTTTGAAGAAAAACGTAATAGGAAAACCGGTGTAATAAAGTATATCGTCCCAACTAATCAAAACATTAAACTGGTAATTGAATAAACATTAAACTGGTAATTGAATAAATATTAAACTGGTAATTGAATAAATAATAAACTATTATTTTATTATTTATTATTTATTGGCCATATTTTAAAGTGTAATATTGGCGTAATAAATTTACAGCATTATTTAAACTGATCGGTGCACCCCCGGTTTGGTCATCCAATCCATCACCAGAGTCACTGTGGTTCTTATTAGCCTCCTCGTCTGAGCTATCCCCAGAGTTCTCATTAGCCTCCTCGTCTGAGCTATCCCCAGAATCTTCTGACGCCATGTCTTCTGACACCGTGTCTTCTGACACCATGTCTTCTGACGCCATGTCTTCTGACGCCGTGTCTTCTGACGCCGTGTCTTCTGACGCCATGTCTTCTGGAGATGTGTCTTCTGAAACAGCCGCTTCAGGGTCACCACCCGATTGATATTTTTGTAAAATGTTATTCGCAGCAGTAGCACTCAGAAATTTAATATTATCATCGTTTGATAATGTAGTAGAATATACTTCACCTACTCGGTTTAGCCGCCGATTGATCGCATTATCAACATATACCTGTCCACCGCCACCAGATTGGAGTCTTTCAGCCAAGGCACGTTTCTTTGTTTTACTCATGCGTCGCTTGTGCGTTATAGGATGGCCTTTGGGGCAGGTCGAGCCATCGTCGACTCCTGGGTAATCATATAGCTGTGGTGAACGTCTATACTTAGTTGTCCTCGTGCGGGGTTTATTATCGGAACAAATATCACGGGTCAAGGCCGCCTTGCGATTTGCTGGCGATGTGTAATTTTTATTATTGTAGTACTTATTAAGCGCACGTGTGGCCGCTAATTTAGATATATTAGCATACTTCACTTTTGAACCCTTTTTCCTAGGCTTTAAATTGTCTCCACCAGAAACAAATCTAAATTTATTATTTTTAAAAAATACTCCGATAGACCCATTTGCATATTTGCGCATTTGCGTAATTCCACCATTTTCTTGAGATAATTTTTTAATACGCTTTGCTGCATCTTTGGGTGCCGAAGTGACTACAGAACCTTTGCGCTGCGACACGCGACTAGGAGCCTGTCGCTTGGGGCTTCTTTTATTAGCTGAACTTTTTGTTTTAGGACTAGGCATTATAATATATATATATATAAATATATATATTATACGTTAAATATATTTTATTTTATTTTAACTATAATATAAAATATGCTTGATATTGTGAGACTATATGAAAAAATACATCGGCGAAAATACAATATGTTGCCATTTAATACCGAACGAAGCTATACATATTTGACTAATATGCCAGCTGCGCGTGGCGCTAAAATATTAATTGTCGGATGTAAATCTCATTCCAAATATGATACACTTCCTACGTTTGATATAGATCCTATATCGTCCAAGATGACCAATTATGATATAATTGTTCTGGACAAATATATATGCAGATTAAACAATACTGAAATTAAGAGCATTATAAATATTCTTATTAGTAATAAGAAATCATTTATATTTTCAGGATACAGCACGTACCTAAATATGAATATCGACAATCACGACAAAATGTTTCGCCCAATAGATATTACTAAATATCCATTTAATATTACAAACAATGTTAGTGTTATTAAACAACAATATTCAAAAAAACATGTTATACTATATGGTATATGTATAGTGACCATAATTCATGGAAATTGGACTGGTCCGCGTATATTATATAAAGTTGCGATGCTGGGACTTATATTATCATTATTTGTATTTCCCAAAAAGAAAGTGTTATATATTACGACTTAGACGCGATTGATTTAGATAGCCGTTTATGTAAATCAATCGCCCATTCAAATAATTTTATCAGTTTATATTAAATGAAAAAGGATCAGTTATTTAAAAAAAATCCTTCTAATGATTTGTTTAATAAGGTTCTAAAAGCGTTTGGATTATCCGGTGTGGATGATAAAAGATGCTTTTCGCGTAAAGACCTTGGATATATTAAAACAGTCGCCCTTATTAATGAAATTAAACCAGAGTTGGAGGAATGCTATTTACCATGTAAATCACGAACATACTTAAACTCATTAACTGAAAAAAATGTTATTACCATATTGCGACAGATACTCAAGACGCGTAATTATACTATTACTTCGCGTGAAAAATATATGAAAGGGTGTAAATTTATAATCTACAATTTAAGTAAATTAGACCAACAATCCTATACTCCATTAATAGACACAGATGCTGTATTGGACAATTCTGCCTTTTCCCAACCAATTGTTTTAACGTTTAATTAATCAATTATAGTAGAATATAATCGGCTATAATACTATATGAATGTACATACAACTATTATACTAATTATATTTATTGTTTGTATTACAATGATATGCCTGCGACTTGGTGAGTTGGAAAACTTCATCAACACTGACGTTATTGACAATATTACTCCCCCCAATAAGACATTTTCAAAATTATATAACATTGACGCCCAGATAATTGACAATTCCGCAAATCTCGGGTGGAAAAAATTTTGGCGACAGAATTATTCCAAACAAGACCCTAACTTAGACGAGGTATTTAAACCTTCAGATTATTCACATAGAATAAAGCCATTGCTATATGATGGCATTAAAGATATTACGAAATGTCCTCTCCTATAACACACCTCCATACACTATTGGATTCCGAACAGTCACAGTTGGTATGTTCGGTTATGTATGATTTAAGACTACCATATGTAAGCTTTATAAAGGTCAAAATACTCCGGTGTTTAGAATCTATAAATATACGCGTTCCGTTTAATTTGAAGCTTTGTTTCAATAAAAAAGCAATATCCTGTAATAGAATATTATCGGATACTAAGCCATAATCACTATATTTAGAAACAATATCAGCAAATGTATCTGACAGATTATTAATTATTATGTTTTCTGGCGGGTCAAACGTAGTCATGGAGATACTTTATTAATATACTTCATTAAAATATATATATTTTTTTTACTTACTAACAAATAAATTGTTAGTATATATTACATGGAAACTGTAGTTGCTATTATCCTTATAGTCATAATGTTATTATTTGATACTCATGCTATGGAACAATTTATAGATTATACGAAAAAACCCCCAGTTCCATTAAACCATAAAAATGAGCCTCCAAGAGGATTTATGAGTCACGATGATACAAATAATCACGCCATATCTAAAACAGCTCCTGTTAAAAAAAAACTAATGTGGGTATTTAACGACTATACAGTCTCTTCGCGAAATTGGAAAGACTTTTATTCGCGCAAACACCGCCAGCCTACAGCACCCGTCATTAAGTTATGTATTAAGACTATTTTATTACATTCTGATCAGTACGATATTCGTATTTTTACACAAGATGATATTGTAAGACTATTACCAGAATATGTAACGTATATACACTCGTGTACATCGTATTATATGGCCACTAACTTCATCAAATATGCGGTTCTGTATAAATATGGTGGTATATGGATTCCCAAAGATACAATACTATTGAAACCAATTTATTATAATATGTCTAATACAAGCAACTATTTATGTACATTCGGTATAAACAATCTGACGTTAGTTGATAATAAGGGTCAATCCGATAAGATATTGGCATCTGCCCCACATAATAATATAATTGGTAATATGATTATATATTTGAAATCGAATAGCAGAACTTTCCAGAATGCAATATTATTTAAAAAAAGTATCAATAAATATTTTAATAAGATTTTACTAAATTGTACATGCTGTGAGTCGCATGATATATCTATCGTTGAAAAATGTGATAAAACTCATATGAGAGTATCTGACCTATTTTCAAGTAATATGGTCAGATTTTACAAAGGTAATAGTAAACGTGCCATTGGAATTAATATTAGCGCTATAGAAGAGCTGCCCACATATAACTATTTACTACGAATGTCTGAAAATCAGATACTAACCTCTGGGTTATTTATCGGTATCTTATTTAAAAAGGCCTTGCTTTAATATTAAAATAAATAAACTTATTTTAATAATATTATTTATATGACACGCTTACATGTGGTTTATTATGGGGCATTGGTGATAATTTACCCACATATAACAGATTACATATTACATATTACATATTACATATAACAGATTACATAATTTAATTATTCATGTCGTAGTAGAGTTTACTAAAGCCCATTATAACTATAATAGATAGAGCAGTTCCGAATACACACCCATTATCGTGTGATCCAGTGTTTAATATCTTTTCTGGTATAGTAACATCCAGTAACTCTCCCGAAAATGATTGTATACGATCTTTATCTATCATATATTGCATAGTGTGTAAACTGGTCACCGCACCCAATCCAACAGACGCCCCGTTTACAATATTACCGAATAATTTATTGATAAACATTTTATTAGTTATAATAAACATTGTTTTTATCGTATTAGACGCCAATATTAACTATAGTTATAATAAACATTGTTTTTATCGCATTAGACGCCAATATTAACTA
>TARA_B110000858_G_scaffold44389_1_pt1 | contig 19910 bp, 20 predicted proteins | sample TARA_B110000858 | Tara Oceans TARA_B110000858 (sample SAMEA4398247) | marine metagenome | biome: Polar Biome; feature: [SRF] surface water layer (ENVO:00010504); material: water (ENVO:00002006), including particulate matter (ENVO:01000060) such as... | depth 5 m | reverse complement strand
ACTAGATTAGATTATAGTGTTGTAGGCGATGCTGTAAACTTAGGTGCTAGATTAGAAGCACAGACTAGAGCAGAGGACACGCCAATTATTGTATCTGAATATACATATCTAGAATGTCCTAACATGGCGTTTTCAAGCATAGGCGAAGTTACTGTAAAAGGTAAAGAAGAGCCTGTAAGAATGTATGCTCCGTTGTTTGACGGCAAAGTAAGAAAACTTTACAAGTAATTATTCGTCCGGTGACCAGTGTTCCATTGATCGAAAGATGCTTCTAGCAGTAACTAAATCTTTTTTAAGTTCAAGTAAGTACAAAAACTCAAATGGCTTCTCGCCTATTTTTTCTAATGGGTAATGATACGTTGATATTATTTTATCAATCGAATGAATATCTTTATTCACACAAGTAATAATTCTGTTACGCCATTCAGCGTCACTAAATAAGTCGACAACAAACTGATGTATGCCATTTGTTGGATTATACGCATTCATTATATTTAATAGTTCGTAATATAACGCTCGTATAGGATTAAGATTTTTTCTATATTTAGACATTACAGTATCGTGATACCATTGATGTTCTTTAGTACACTGATGTGTATAAAATGCAACATACTCTTCCATAAATGTTTCTAATATGTTATCACTGCTTTTTTTAATTTTACTAGTAAGCAACCTTTTTAATTTAGCAACAATTTTTAAATGGTATTCTGATAAATCTGATTTATAAAAAATGGCCATTTCTTCAAGATCCATTTGCCCATCAATAAACTGGTTTGGTATCTCGTTTGTCTTAGCAAATTTTAATAGTAATGATTCAAATCTAACAAGTCTAAAATCAATTATGTCCGACATCGTTTTTATGTATATCCAATATAGTTTGTAATTTGTCTCTACCGTTATTGTAGAGCAAAGTTGCTCTAGCACCCTCATGAAGAGGTTTTGGCCAGTTACCTATATTAACCCAAGCATACCCACAACTTTCACCATTTAGTGTTGGTAGGAACTCGTCCTCGATAACTGCCACAAAACTATAGTACATAAAATTCCTATCTTTGCTTTGGTACACGTCTATCGGATTAAGTTTACTTATGTCGGGCACTATACCTAACTCTTCCTCAACTTCCCTTATTAATGCTTCGTATGGGGACTCGCCTTGCTCAACAATGCCTCCCCAAAATCCCCAAGTGTGTTTTTGTCTTTTGTCGCTGTTTCTGAATTGAAGTAATACTCTGTTAGTGTTTGTCGATAAGAATAATGCGCCAACACCTACGATGCCAGTAAATCGTTCTACAGGACTAATGTCCAATATCCCGGGTTGAATTCCCCCTCGTAAATGCTCATCCATAATTTGCCTGTCCACCTATATACTTTACTAGTATTTAAGTTCTTTGCGGTAGCAATAACATCAGTTTTGGTACTAGCATCAAAATCAACTGTCCAACCCGTGCTACCATATTCTATAATATCGTCAGCAGAAGCCGAAACGTTCCAATTAGTATAACCGTCACCTAAATCTTCAGTGATAAGATATCGTTGTCCGTAAGCCAGGTCAGGCAGGACGCCATCTCCTGGATAATTTAATGTTGGATCTATTATTTTATTTACGTTTCCGATTGTCGAGGCAGGCAAGGTGTCTGTGTCTAAATTAAATACTAACTGAGTACCGTCACTTGGATTAAGAGCAATAGTGCCTGCTAAATCCTGTGTATCGTCATCTAAGTCATCAATAATTTTTAATTTAAGTAAACTGACACTATCTTGCACAGTTTTGTCGTACATCTCTAACAGTGGCGCCCATGGTTGCGGCGTAATTCCACCCGAGTCATACAACGTAGCAACACCCCCAACAACTTGGATTTTATAATTACTTGGAGTAACAATTACTCTAGAAGTTAAATCAAAGTTCCTGAAGAAGTCGTATATGTCTTCGTCATAACCTAAGTCTGTTAAGTTTTGACCGTTAAAATCAGCAAATACATTAGTCTGTATTTCGTGTATAATGCTTTGCCTCTTAACTTTAGCAGGCGGATTAATCCAAATAGGTAACTGGAATGTTAATGTTGCTACATCTATTGTTTCTTCTACACCTTGCGGTAATGTTCTATTATTAAACTGTATGTCTGTTAGTTCTACTTCGACAATTTGTGTCCAATCGAATGGATTTGTATTTTGCTGTAATTGTATAGTAGGATTAAACAGTACTAAGATTTGTTCCATAAGTTGTAATTTGGTATCCGTATTAGGTGTCCAAATGTCAACTTGCATACTTAGATTAAAAGGAACAGGCATATATCTATTAATAGTATATTGGTTGCCTTGTTCAGCACTATAGTTACCTGTGTTACTATCGTACTTTCTTTCTGTTATGCTTTTTGTATCTGTGAAGAACGGATCTTGTGTTCTATCACGTGCTAATGCCAAACTGGCAATACTTACGCCAATAAACGGTGTGCTATTAATTACGTTTTCTGAATTTTCTCTAAGTAAATGTGAAACCATTCTACTTGGATCAGCATATCTAACTGGCACGGTGTTGTATCTAATGTCTTCGCCGTCTCTTCCGCCTTCTGCTACCTTGAAGGCATGAAATATTCTAATAAATTGTAGAATATATCGTCTAACTTGCTCATCATACCAATACTGCATCTTTAATTATCCGTCTTAGGTTTGATAATCTTACTAACAAATGTTCGTTCGCTAGTTACAGATTTATCTGTGTTCGTTGTCTCTGTACTATTATTTATAAACCCATCGAGGATTCTGTTTGCAGATCTGTACGCCTGTTTGCTATCGTCAGCAATTTTAACCCAGCGAGTACCTTGTTTTTTAAATATTCTACTAGGATTAAAGTCTGTTCTAAGGAAGAAGTCGCCATCAGTGGATGCCAACGGAAACGAAACTCCGCTACCTAATAGTTGAGCACCATTAGGAGCACCATCGATAGTACCTATGTAAGGCTTACCTTTAGCATTTTCGTCTACAAATAAGTGGGCACCGTCTGAATAATAAGGATCATTTGGTACTTCATTTTCTGCTTGTTGTATTATCGCATCAGAAATATCAATTTCGTCTTTGTATGTACTGATAACATTTCGTAGATCACCTTCTTCGTCACCATATCCAATAATATCTCTGTACTCTTGTGAGTCGGATATTGGACCTAGTTTAACTCTCCACATGTGCGGCCACCAATTCATGTCAAAACCTTCTGACGGCCTGCTGGCATCTGTTACAACATAGAATCTATTCACGGCATCTTTTCTTTCGTCTAGTAATAAGTCGTCTCTAAGATGCGGTAATTCTATAACATCGCCTGCCATTAATTTTCTGCCTATCGTTTCCACCATTGTGTCTAGATGAAATCCCATGAATAGTGTATCGCTTTGCAAGAACATACCAAATTGTGATAGATCAAAGTCATTATCACCTACATTATATGTGCCACGTAGTTCAAATACATCGTCGCTGTATTTTCTATCTCGGTTTTCTAAGAAAAGCACGTCTTGAATGAATGTTTCACCGGTTCTTTGATCACCGTCTGCTCCATATTCATTTTGTTCTTGCGGTTTTGTAAAGTCTTTAGTATCACCTTGATCGTGAATACCTATATACTTGTGAACATTGACACCGGTACCACCAGCATAAATATTTTCCGCTACTATTCCGTCAACAAACTTATAGTCGTTGCGTTTTATTGGGTTCCATAAACTTATTTTAGGCATAACTGTATTTATCAGATTGACAAACATTATTTTTTTTGCTATTATACTGTTATGGATTTTATAGGAGAGACAAATATGGTTATAGAAATGTTAATTTTTACGGTAGTGCTAGTAGGTGCTTCGTATCAGGCTTACGTTATTGGTAAAACAGAAGGCAAAAAAGACGCATCGCAGGAAGCCATGATAGGAACATTGATATTCGCAAGAGATAAAATGTTACTTAAATCCGAAGAAGACATCGTTTGGCAGTATCTAAACGATGACATGGAATTAATAGTAAGAATGGTAGTTGAGAGGAAAATATAATCTATTTGACCCCCTTTTTGCCAGAAAAATTATATATAGTTTTTAAAAGTGAGTAATTATTGGTATGGCTAAACGAAAAACAAAGACAGTTTACTTCACTCCGGAGCCGGATTGGAAGAAGTACGAAGGAACAACAGATCAGGATGCAATGAATAAAGCATACCAGGATGTCCAGTACTTTGTAAGAACTGAAATAAAAGACAAAGACAAGATCGCATTAACCAGGAAATGGGTTAAAGACGAATCCGGCTGGGATCAAGAGGACATAGTAACAATACTTAAATCCCCTGATTGGGTGTTTGGACCTACAAGCACCACAATTTACTCTTGGAAAAAACTTAACTTTATCTCTGACAAGATTTCAGAGCATTTAGAGAAGAGAAGACTAGAGTGGATCGAACAGGGCAGTAAAGTTATTGAAGAAAAACTTGCTAAAGCAGAAAAGGCGCCTAAGAAAGTTGTTAGCATACAGGAACGCATGAAAGAACAAGTTGCTGATCTATGTGGCGACCTTGAAGGCTTCTTAGATGATATGGTAGACGGTGAAAAATCTATCAAAGAGTTTGATCCGTTTAAAGCAATGCAGATATATCAACCAGAAATAAAAGGACCACATGCTAAAATTATCAAAGATGAGTTTGCTCCTGGACATGTTGAAGCATTAGAAGTACTAGAATGGAAAGACGAAGACCTCAAAGAAGCATACGAACACTTTGACGTTAAAATGCGTAAAGCCTTCGTACAGTACTACGAGACAATTAATACTGCTTGTGACACCATTATCAAAACAAAAGCGACTACACGCAAAGCTCGTACGCCTAAGGCACGGTCTAAAGAGGCTATCGTAAAGAAATTAAAGTTTCAAGTGAATGATTCGCAATTTGGATTAGCAAGTTTACCAGCAACTGACGTTGTATATGCTAACGAGGTTTGGGTATACAACAGCAAGACTAGAAAGATTGGTGTGTACAAAGCAAAAGATATAGATCCAAAAGGATTAGGCCGACCGGGCTCAGGTATTATGGTCAAGGGTACTACTCTAATAGACTTTGATGAAAAAGCAAGTGTACAGAAAACATTGCGTAAGCCAGCAGAGATGCTAAAACTGTTTGAAGCAGGAAAAGTTAAATGTAAAAAATCGTTTGAGGATCTTACAACAACGCCAACTAAGATGAATGGCAGATTCAATGAGCATACTATTATACTTTCAGTTTTTTGATAAATAGTTTATATGAGTGCAGAAGAAACAGCAAGAGATAAACTAATTACGGAAATCAAACTTCGTCTAGGCGATGGCATGATAGATGTGGAACTAGATCCAGAACATTACAACTTAGCAATAGACAGAGCAATTCAAGTTTATAGAAGCAGAAGTGATGGTGCTGTTGAAGAAAGTTATACATTCTTACACACGCAGGTAGATACTCAAGAGTATACACTACCTAGTGAAGTATTAAACATAAGAAGAATATATCGAAGAGGAGTAGGTGGCGGAAACATAGGTACCGGTACTAACTTTGATCCTTTTGATGTAGCATTTCAAAATACATATTTGATTAACGCAGGTGTTGTTGGCGGATTAGCAAACTATGACGCATTTACGCAATACAAAGAAACACTCAACAGAATATTTGGTGGAGAATACGATTTCACATTTAATTCAACTACCAAAGTATTAAAAATTCTAAGAAAGATATCAGTAGCAGAAGATGTTATGATGCAAGTGTCTAACTTAGTACCCGAACAAAGTCTATTACAAAACGAGTATACCCGTCCGTGGATGTCCGATTGGTCATTAGCAGAAGCAAAACTTATGTTAGGTGAAGCAAGAAGCAAATATGCGTCAGGCTTACCTGGACCAGGTGGAGCAGTACAGTTAAATGGCGACGCACTGAAGCAAGAGGCCGCTTCTGAGAAAGAAAGATTGCTACTATCCATAATTAATATGGAAGAAGGAAACAGAAACTACGGCTTTATAATAGGTTAAATGAACACAATAGGGATATTAGGAAATATAGGCTCGGGCAAAAATACCGTCGCCCAATATTTTGCAACCAAAGGATGTATACCAACATCATTCGCAGGTCCAATAAAAGATTTATGTACTAGTGTATTTGGCTGGGACAGAGATCTGTTAGAAGGTGAAACTGACGAAAGCAGAGAATTTAGAGAAAGTATAGATCTATACTGGAGCAATAAACTTAACATATCAGGTTTTACACCTAGGTTAGCATTACAGTTAATCGGCACAGATGTAATGCGTGATCATTTTAACCAAGACATTTGGTTAAACAGTTTAGAATACAGAGTAAAAAAGTTACATAATCAAAACGAGTGTGTTGTGATTAGTGATGTTAGATTTAGAAATGAATTAGAATTAATTAGTCGCGTAGGCGGAACAACTATTCTAGTACAACGTAACGAAAAGCCGGAATGGTATGACATAGCACTAGCGGCTAATGGCGGCGATGCTGTAGCAAAACACATAATGAGTAGAGATTTTAAAGATGTTCATTCAAGCGAATACGATTGGATAGGCTGTAAGATAGACTTTACTATTGATAATAACGGATCATTAGAAGAATTATATGCTATTGTAGACGAAATTATTGAAAAACTTCCAGAAAAACCACAAATATTTAGCGAACCAGGCCTCGAACTAGTATAGAGGCGTATTTATCATCTTAAGCAATTTTTGATGATTTGCTATTTCTATAATACCGTAAATAAACAAAATATTCATAAATACTGTTAACCAATTAAGGTATAATAGGAGAATATTATGGCAACATTAGTATCACCTGGTGTAGATATTACAGTATCGGACGAAAGTTTTTATAGTCCCGGCGGACCTGGTACAGTACCTTTGATTATTATTGCAACGCATCAAGATAAAACAAATCCTGATGGTAGCGGTACAGCAGGTTTCACTAAATTAGCAGAGGCTAATGAAGTAAAACTTGTTACTAGTCAAAGAGAACTTTTACAACAGTACGGAAACCCAACTTTTTACAGTACAGGGGGAACACCTTCACATGGTAACGAACTTAACGAATACGGTTTACTTGCGGCACACAGTTTTTTAGGATTGGCATCTAGAGCATACGTTCTTAGAGCAAACGTCGATCTTGATTCACTCAAGCCGTTAACAGTAGAGCCTAGTCCTGCTCCAGCAAATGGAACAGTATGGTTAGATAGTTCAGCAACTAAGTGGGGTATTTTCAAATACAATACGTCTACTTCTAAATACGAAGAGTTCACTACTCCATACATTTTCACAAAAGAAGATGTAGCAAGTGGCGGCGCACCTAAAAATTCAGTAGGTAAAGATGGCGACATCGGAGTATTAGGAGTTGATAGCAGTGGTAACGCCACAGCAAACATTACATATTACTACAAGTATTCAAGTACTTGGTATGATATGACAACAAAAAATAGCAGTTTTACTGCTGTCGTAGGAAAAGACTTCCAAGTGTGTACTCACTTGAATAGACCTGTACTACAAGCGGATTCAGGCGCATTAGCAAATGGCGATATAATTGTTCAGACAACTTCACTAGCAAGTGGTCTTAGTTATGGTGTTAAATCATATAACACAGCAACTAAATCATGGACTTCGAGTTCAGCAAATGCTTATGCCAACACAGCGGCGGCTTATGCCGTCACAGCAAGTCCAACAGACGGATCATTATTTGTAGAATTTGATCCAGACAATGACGATGCTGACATTAATGGTAAATTTAGTATTAAGAGGCACAATGGTGCTTCAAGTAATCAAGTTCAAGGAACAGCAATTAGTGCAAATGCTGACGTTACAGCTCACAGTGGTTTAATTAGTTTAGTTTTAAACTTAAACCATGGTGCTAATATTAACGTTACATTTACAACTGAGTCTGATAACGGTAAAGCAATAGTAGATGATTATGTCAAAGACATAAACGCGGCATTAAGTTCCGCAAGTGCTACTTCTGTAACCGCTTCAAACGTTTCTAATAAACTTACAATTACTGATACAACAGGTAAAGACGTTAGAGTTAGAGCAGGTACAGTTTCTGGATATGGTCCTAGTGATGTAAACATTACAGCAGGAACATACAGTAATTGGAAACCAGTTCAATCTGTAACTACAGCAAACTATAGTTTTGGTTCTAATTCACCAGCAGGTGCGTTAGTAGACGGAGATCTATGGTATGATGATAGTATTGCAGTTAACTTATGGTATAACAAAAACGTAGCAGGAACTCAAACATGGACATTGTACTCTTCAGAGTATGACGTTAACACAGCGGCTAGCGAACCAACAATCCAAAGCGATGGTGGGTCATTAGTTGACGGTGATATTTGGGTCGATTCAGATGCGTTAGAAGATTATCCTAAAATATACAAAAGAAAATCCAGCAAGTGGGTTGCAGTAGATACCGGTGACCAAGTAACAAGTGACGGAATCATATTTAAAGATATGGGCCCTTTAACTGCTACTACATCAGCGGCATTGGACACAGATGCGCCATTGGCGGCAACTGTTCCTAACAACATCTTAGCATGGAACAAACGTGCTTCAGGCAAAAACGTTAAGCAGTATAAAATTAACTATACTACTGGCGGCGTGAATCATGGTAACGTATGGGTAGATCATTCAGGTAATCAAACTGATGGTACACCTTATATGGGCAGAAAAGCACAAAGAAAAGTTATCGTTAACGCACTACAAAGTGCTATTGCGGCTAATGAAGATATCAGAAGTGAAGTTAATTTCTTTAACTTAATTTCAACTCCTGGGTATCCTGAATTAATCGACGAGATGATAACTCTAAATACTGATAAGAAAGAAGTAGCATTCATCGTTGGTGATTCACCTCTTAGGCTTAAATCAGACGCAACTTCAACAAGTGCGTGGGCCAAGAACTCCAATACTGCTAGTGAAAACGGCGACAAAGGTTTAATATCTTCTAGTCCGTATGTATCAGTACATTATCCTTCAGGATTAACAACTAACCTAGACGGCACAAACGTAATGGTACCCGCTAGTCATATTGCTTTAAGAACTATGGCATTTAATGACAACGTGGCTTACCAGTGGTTTGCTCCAGCAGGTTATCAAAGAGGTCTTGTTCAAAATGCTACATCAGTAGGATATTTGGATTCAACTGATAATGAGTTTAAACCAGTATCATTGAACGAAGGGCAAAGAGACACATTGTACTCAAACAAAATAAACCCAATCGCCAACTTCCCAGGAAGAGGCTTGGTAGTGTTTGGACAAAAAACTCTAAACCCAACAGCAAGTGCTTTGGATAGAATTAACGTAGCAAGATTAATTAACTACATTAGATATCAATTAGATCTATCAGTTAAGCCTTTCTTGTTTGAGCCAAATGACGGTATTACTAGAAGTGGTGTTAAAAGAGTTGCTGACTCATTGTTGTCAGAACTTGTAACATTAAGAGGTCTATTTGACTTCATTAGTGTTTGCGATACTACAAATAATACTGCCGCAAGAATTGACAGAAACGAACTATACTTGGATATAGCAATACAACCAACTAAAGCAGTTGAGTTTATTTACATTCCGATTAGAATTCAGTCAACACTTGGTCAGACAGGATCATCTAGTTAAACGTAGATCGATATTAATAAGGGGCGGTTTTTACCCGCCCTTTATTTTTGGCCAGAAAATGATAAATAAACATATAGATTGAGAGTAATACTTAATTAGGAGTAAAGCAAATGGCAGTAACAAAAGATAAATTCGGTGTACCAATTGAAGGTAGTCGACTTGGTATTCTTCAGCCCAAACTGAAATATAGATTCCGTGTGATTCTAACAGGATTTGGCGCTGGTGGGAGAACCGATGAATTAACCCAAAATGTGGTCAGTGTAACTAGACCAACTTTTTCAATGGAAGAAGTTGTAATTCATAGTTATAACTCAAGAGCCTACATAGCAGGTAAACACGAATGGAATGCAATCAGCCTATCTTTACGTGACGATATCACAAACTCTGTTGCCGCATTAGTCGGACAACAAATACAAAGACAGTTTAACCACTTCGAACAAACCACAGCAGTTAGCGGTGGCGATTATAAGTTTGATGCGGTTATTCAGGTGTTAGACGGTACAAACGCAGAACCTACTGAACAGTGGGAACTAGAAGGTTGTATGCTACAGGAAGTGAACTACAGCGATCATGCTTATGATCAAAGTGACATTGTAAACATTGACCTATCATTAAGATATGACAATGCTGTACATATGGCAGGTCCTAACACACTTGGTGGTAAAGTTGCGGCAGGTGACCCATTCCCATTAGTTTCACCACTTGGTACTGGAACATCTACTACGGTTTAATAACCTAGATAGTTAACGGAGGTACCCAATGGGGAAATTCTGGAAAGAGGCAATAGGCGGACAAGTTCAAACGGGCGTATATCAGGCCAGTCCTAGACATGCTAGTAAACAGTATGGTAGTTTTAAGACTGGCAGACCCCCACGTTTACCGTTTCAGTTCGTTGTATATTTTGAAATAAATCCACTAGTGGCGGCCAATAATACGGACAAGTACCAGTATTCGTCATTAGTACGAGCAATAGATTTACCTAGTGTAACATTTACAGTAGACAAGAAAAATGCTTACAACAAGATGAGACCTGTACTTACTACAAAAGATTTCAAACCATTCACATTATCAGTATACGACGACATCGAGAGTCGTTGGTATGCTCTGTGGCAACATTACTACAATTATCATTTCATGGATGGTCGATTTGATCAAAAAGCAGGAAAAGACTTATCAGTCGCAAACAGAAATGCCGAAAATCATCAAGGCATGGAATTTAGTGGCCTTACTGATGCTGAAATAGGCACTAGTGCGTCGGCGTACAATCATAATTATAATGGTATAGATGTACATTCGGCGGCAATGACAAATTATTTTACAGCAATACATATATTTCAAATACATGCTAACACAATAACAAGAACAACAGCAGTCAATCCAGTACTAACTGACGCACAGGTAACACAACTAGATTATGCTAGTTCGGGTGTGCCAAGTGAAATACTATTTAATATTGATTACGAAAAATTAGCATACGGTCCAGTACTAAATTATGATTACGAAAAAGATGCAATACTAAAAGAATTAATTGAAGATGTAACTAAAGCACCAGTATTTGATCCAGCACAAGATAAATTGAAAGGCCTGGTTAAGGGAATGTTTGGATTAGAGCAATCCAATATTGGACAAGCACAGAATCCAATGCATGACCTATCAAGAGACATAGCCGGCACAGAAAGCGATGACATAAGTCTTAGACGAGTAGGTAACGAATCTACACAAGGTGGGTTCTTCTCAAACTTGCTTCGTAATGCTCTAGACACTAAAATAGACCAAGCAACAGACAGTCTATTTAAAAAGAACAACAAAAACATTAACAAACTGAACTTTTTTTAAATGAGTAAAATATATAACAACTTTGGCGTAGACACAACGTACACCGAAAGAGACGGTAAGTTCGGCGATGTATCAGCGTCAGGCGAAAAAATTCATGTTGTTGATAGAGACATAGATATTATTAACAGATCTACTAAATTAGATTCTGACACAGTAATAGGCGGCAAAACACATCTAAGAGATCAAGTATTTGCTGACTTCCAGAGTAGTGGCTACACGCACAAATTAAGCACGTTTTATGCTAACACGTTTTTTGAGTTATCAAAGACAGACAAGGTTAACCCTACAAATTACTATACAGTAGTTACCGAAACAGTAAACACATTCGAATATCAAATTAAATCTGGTGGTGTGTATCAGGACGTTACAAAAGAAACGTACGATGCCGATGCTGGAGCAGAATGGGACTCAGGTGACGATTATAGAAAAATTAAAAACCTCATAGTAACTGAAAAACAAAACATAAAACTCAATGATGACACACTAGCATATATTAACAGCACATTGCCTAATAGTGTATTGTTTAAAGTTGAAAAGCCAACCACTATAAATAAATTCGTTGATCCTCTAATTAGGATCTAATGGCTTCCAAGTTTCTCAAAGGCACATACTTACCCGAAAATACACAAAAATATGTAGGCGGTAAACAGCCCTACTATAGAAGCAGTTGGGAATTAGCATTCATGAAGATGTGCGACAATCATCCGTACATTACACAATGGGCAAGTGAAAATATCAAAATACCTTATAGGCATCCTGTAACAGGAAAGCATACTGTTTACGTTCCTGACTTTACTGTAATGTACACAGACAGGCAAGGCAAACAGCACATGGAAGTTATTGAAATTAAACCGGGTAGTCAAACTACCATGGAGCAGGCAAGAAGTTCGCAGGAAAAAGTACAAGTTATGATTAACATGGCTAAGTGGACGGCCGCTCAAGAATGGTGTAATCGTAAAGGTATTCGATTCAGAGTACTAAATGAGAATCATATCTACGCCAGTACCAAGAAATCCAATAAACGTAAAAGATAAGTATAAGCATGACACGAAAACTAGAACAAGAGTTTAATCTTCCGTCTATGGAAGAACTAAAAGAACTTTCCCAACAAGATGTTATCGAGGTTGGTATAGACGCACCAACAGTGATCGAAGCACCTGCTGAAGTTGTTACAACAGCATTAACTAACGCAGAAAAAATAGATTCTGCTTTGCCTACAGTAGAAGGTGTTAACAAGCACGACGGTGATATGGAAAACATAGCCGAAAAGGCAATGGACAGTTTTGAAGAACTAATGAGTCTAGGAATGAATGTACAAGATGCCCATGCTGGTAGAATATTTGAAACAGCAGGCAAAATGCTACAAATAGCAATGGATAGTAAAAATGCTAAAGTAGATAAAAAATTGCGTATGGTTGATTTACAAATTAAAAAAATGCGTATTGATGCTATGGACGGTGGCAGTTCCACATCTAGTGACAATGGTACTGTAATGGATAGAAATCAATTACTCCAATTTTTGAATAAGAAAGATAAATAAGTACGAAGGAGATTTTATAATATGGCTAAAACATTTAAAGAATACATTGCTGAAAGTTTTTCTAAATCATTCAGTTACAGGATCAAACTTGCTGGCGACTACAGATCAGAAGACAGCACATTCATTGAGAACATACTGGGTAAGTATGGTGTTCAAAGTGTTAGCGATTTTAAAAGAACCCCTATTCAGGAAGAACCTTTAGACTTTAAAAATAAAGGAATTCAAGGACCAACAGAAGTAAGCAGTTGTGACATCACACTACAATACCCAATTAACGAAAGACTGTTAGAAGTTTGGGTAGCAGTGCACTTAGGCATTGACCCAAGTAGAATTATGATACAACCAACAGAAGGTCCTAGACAATTAGAAGATAACGTTACTAAAGGTAGAGAAGCGTTTGATAAAGATAGAGACGTGTCAATGGAAGATGCCGAACTATTAAAAGATGATCAAACACACTACGAAGCAGAAAACGACCACTTAGACTTAAACGAATTAGGTTTGTATGGCGAAGAATTTAATGAAAAATTCATTGCCGAACTTATTAAAGTAAGAGATGAAAAAGGTGCCGACTACTTCCGTAACTACCCATCAAAAAGCAATTTAATGGGTGACGATCTTAAAGGATTAGCAGACGCAATTGGTTTAGCACATAAGCCAAATGTACAAGGTAATTCATATGATATCAACCAAGGACCGGTGAGCCAATAATGACAATGAACAATTCAGATCAAATGAGAGGCATCATGGAGGCATTTTATAATGCCGCTCCATATGGCATGCCAGGTGAAGAGGCCCAAGCAGAAGAAAGAGAATCAGTAACTTATAGTAAAACTAAATCAAAAGGTGATGCTCAAGTCACTGTTAGTGCTAATGCTGATAACATGGAAGAACTACACGACATCTTAAGACTTGCTGGTATTACATTACCAGGCAGTGATAAAGGTGAAGAACACGATCACGAAGAACATGGCGAAGAAGCAGAAGCAGTATGTGATACTTGCGGTGCTCCAGAATCAGAATGTGAATGTGATGGTCACGAACATGGCGAAGATGAAATGCCATGCGATAGCGATGAACCAAAAATGAAAGTTATAAGTCTTAAACCACAAAGTGATCAAGGCTATAATGGCATGAATGGTGACAAAAAAGAGATTTTACACGCTCTTATGAATCGTTACAAAAGCCTGTAAACTTTTAAATTAACCCAAAACCTATATAAATAACTGTATGCCAAACGGAACACAGGATTATAGTCTGACGAAGAAGGCGTTTGTTAAGCAATCGTTTACTGAAGACCACATAACTCAAATACATCAATGTATGGATCTACTTACAGGTCCAGCCTACTTTATGAATAATTTTGTAAAGATTCAGCATCCTACAAAAGGTGGCATAGATTTTGCTCCTTTTGAATTCCAGGAAAGGCTAATACATACTTACTCATCCTATCGTTACAGCATTAACATGTTGCCTAGACAAACAGGTAAAACAACATGTGCGGCCGCATACTTACTTTGGTATGCTATGTTTGTTGCTGACAGCACAATACTTGTTGCGGCACATAAGCACACAGGCGCACAGGAAATTATGCAACGTATACGTTATGCGTATGAAAGTGTCCCGGATCATATTAGAGCAGGTGTAACAGAATATAACAAAGGAAGTTTAAGTTTTGACAATGGTAGTAGAATTGTAAGTGCTACAACAACTGAAAACACTGGACGTGGTATGTCCTTGTCACTAGTTTACCTAGATGAGTTTGCGTTTGTGCCACCACGTATTGCTGTTGAATTTTGGACAGCACTATCCCCAACACTAAGTACAGGCGGTAAGTGTATTGTTACAAGTACACCAAACAGTGACGATGATACGTTTGCTAACATATGGCATCAAGCAATACAACAAGTAGACGAATTTGGCGAAGAAACAGACGTAGGTACTAATGGCTTTAAAGCATTCCGTGTTAATTGGCAAGAGCACCCAGACAGAGACGAGTTATGGGCAAAAGCAGAACGTAGCAGGATTGGGGAAGAAAGATTTAGACGAGAACACGAATGTGAATTTATTATCTACGATGAAACATTAATTGATTCATTGAAGTTAGTAGACATGAAAGGCGTTGAGCCAATGAGACGAAGTGGACAAATACGTTGGTATGAACAAATAGATCCAAAGAAAATGTATGCTATAGTACTCGACCCTAGTACAGGAACAGGTGGCGATAATGCGGCTATTGTGTGTTACGATTTACCTAGTATGAATCAAGTATGCGAATGGCAACACAACAAGACACCTATTGAAGGGCAAGTAAAACTATTAAGAGATATAGCAAAAGAGATACAAAGTTACGGTGCCAACGACATATACTGGACAGTTGAAAACAATGCTATTGGCGAAGCGGCACTAGTTGTTATTAGAGACACAGGCGAAGAAAGTTTCCCAGGTACATTCTTACATGAACCAAACAAAGTACAAGGCAAAAAAGGCAGAAAGGGTTTTCATACGCATCATAAGAATAAAATGGAAGGTGCGTTAGCCATGAAACGTTTGATTGAAAACGGTAAATTAACATTACATAGTAAAAACATTATTAGAGAACTAAAAGAATTTGTAGCACGTGGCACAACATTTGCCGCTAAGCCAGGTGGATCAGACGATTTAGTAATGGCTACTTTAGTAACTGTAAGAATGATCACATACATCGCACAATACGAAGATGCTATATATGACGAGATAGAAACAAGTGTAGATGATGACGATTGGCTCGGTCCGTTGCCTATAGGGGTTTTATAATCCCAATTTTTGATAAATACTAATATGAAAAACAGTGAAGACTTAGGTGAAAAGATATTTGAATTTCTAAAAGGTTTAGGAATAAGCATCGCTATATACGATAAAAACGGTGACGATACATTAGAAGCCACACAGGCCCACCGCTTTTACAGTCAAGACCCTAACATTATGATTACAATTGACCATGATGAACAAGAGTTAAAACTAAGTAAATCAAAGCATGTAACAGACGAAAAGATGGATAGAATACACAAGGGTGTTAAAAACCTTGCACATGACCATGCGTTTGATTTCGATTACAAAATTTATGGAAAAACGATCCAGCCTAAGCACTCTGAATACAAATCAAAGATAAACAAAATGAAAGAATTAGAATCAAAATTAGCAGAAGCAAGTCTAGGCAAAATGTATGGTAGCATGAAAACTAGTTACCAACCTTTGGACTCAGTAAAAATTATTGTTAGACACGGTGCGGCAGTAAACGAAGAAGTAAGAGGCTCAAGAAGTAGACAAATATCTAAGTTGTTTATTCAAAGAGCAGATGAAAGATTCGCATTACCGCATAAAAGTTTAGCAGGTGCTAGAGCAATGGCACGTCACGTATACAACGGTGGCGAAGTACATGACTCTGTAGGTGCCGCTATTAATGAAATGGTTAACAACATTGATCACTTAGCAAAATTCACAAGATATGTGGAAAACAAAGGTCTAGTAAACGAAGAAAACAATACACTAGTTGTACTAGCAAAAGAATCAGTACAAAACTTAAGACACTCACTTAAAAAACTAAGTGGTGCTAAGTCATACGCAAAAGCAGTAGAAACAATTGACTTTGCAAACACATTAGAGATTACTAATGAAGAATCAGATCTGACAGATTTATTTACAGAAACGCATGTAGACGCAAGTGTAATGAATGCATTTCCAACAATTAATAAACTGTTATCTGTACAGCACAAGATGGACGAACATATATCAAATACCATTGATAGCCTAGTAATCCAAGTTCCTCTTTCAGAAGAAGGAATTGAATACCCTAGTAAACACTCTGAAATAGCACACAAATTATCAGTAATTGCTGAGTTTGTTGAAGACAAAGTGTTAAAGAACTTTATTGAAAATTGTAGTACAAAGATCCTTAAAGGCAGTAAACTAGACGAGAACTCATTAACTAACATTAAGAAGTTAATATCCAAATCTAACATGGAAAGTGCTTCAAGTAGTACAGAAGAAATGCTTGAATTCATCAATTTTACCAGAAAGTTAGACAATATAGTACAAAGATAATAAATAATATCTGTAAAGTTAATTTAGAAGCAATTTTAAATTAGATTACATAACATGGCAAAAAGAGGTTGACTTTAACCTTAAAAGGCATTATAATAGGCACATGAGTAGAAATTAATTTTACTCAGAACATGGCAAACATAGGAGCAATAACATGGCAACATTGGCTGAAATACGAGCAAAACTAGCCGCAATGGATACTAAGTCCGGCGGTTCAAAACAAGGTGGCGACAACGCTATCTATCCCTTTTGGAACATATCTGAAGGAACTAGTGCAACACTAAGATTCTTACCAGATGGTGATCCAAGCAATACATTCTTTTGGACAGAACGACAAATGATACGTTTGGCGTTTCCTGGCATCAAAGGAGGAGATATGAAACCTACAACTGTACAAGTACCTTGTATGGAAATGTGGGGAGAACAATGTCCGGTCCACAACGAGATCAGACCTTGGTTCAAAGACGCTTCATTAGAAGATATGGGCAGAAAATATTGGAAGAAAAGAAGTTATATCTTCCAAGGTTATGTATGCGATAGTCCTCTACAAGAAGACACAACCCCAGAAAATCCAATTAGACGATTTATTATTGGGCCTCAGATATTTAATATTATCAAAGGTGCGTTAATGGATCCTGATATGGAAAACATTCCAACAGATTATGTAAATGGCACAGACTTTAGATTAAGTAAAACTATGAAAGGTCAATATGCTGATTACAGTACAAGTAAATGGGCAAGAAAAGAGCGTTCACTAGATGAAACAGAACTTGCCGCAGTTGATAGCAACGGTCTATACAACCTAAAAGATTACTTACCTAAGAAACCATCTGAAGCGGAAGTTGATATAATTTATCAAATGTTCCAAGATTCAGTTAACGGTGAGTTGTATGATAACGAAAAATACGGAGAGCACTTTAGACCAAATGGTCAAGCCGCTCCTGTAAAGTTACAAGCAACGACTCCACCGGCACAGAGTACGACTCCAGTAGCACCTGTAACAGCACCAGCAGTGGAAACACCTGCTCCGGTAGTTGAAACACTTGCTCCTGTAGTAGCACCAGTAGTACAAACCGCTTCTGCCAACGAGGCTCCAGCAACTACTGATTCCAAAGCATCCGCTGAAGACATTTTAGCAATGATTAGGAATCGTCAACAATAATTGACGAACTGTAGCCTTACTTAGGAATTTGAATACTTGGTCCTGTTTATTTCAGACTACTAGTAAGGCTACCTTTTTTTAAGGGTAATTATGAGTACATTATTAGCACTAGGCGATAGCCACACATTCGGCGCAGAGATATTAGGTGAAGACAATCACTATGATCCTGCTAACTCCGAATTAGCCTATCCCCAAAAGTTAGGTGACCAACTTGGTTTTGACAAAGTTGTAAACTTAGCAGTATCCGGTGGTAGTAATATGCGAATAGAAAGATCATTACTAGAATACTTAACAACGAGTGGCGACAAGCCAGATTTAGTTGTAATAGGTTGGACAGTTATTGGTAGGTTCGAATACTGTAATGGATTAAATGGGAATGGCGATTACCAATACGCAAACATTAATTCATGGCTTAATCCTGCGTGGGACACTTCTTCTGAATTGTACACTCTATGGAAAAACTTTTTACCTATAACTACAGCAGACGATATACTAGCACAGAAATATCGTTCAGTTCTATACGCAATGAATCTTTTAGAAAATAAAAACATTCCATATATAATGTTTGATGTAATGAATAACCACATTAACCAGGCTGAAACAGAGTCAGGTGATGTCCTAGAATGGAACGGTGATCATAAAACAGATAAAGCATTGTATACAGCAACGGAATGTACTAATTACTTAAGAGGAGAAAACATGGACTATTGGAGTTATGTGTTTAACTCAGGATTTGAGGATGTTCAGATGAATGGAGGCCATGCCAATGAAGCAGGTCACCAACGTTGGGCAGAAAAAATAAAGCAGGAATTAACAGAAAGAAATATATACGGAGAAAAAAATGCAAAAACCATTTGATTTAAGCAAATTTAGAACTGGCATCACTAAGAGTATTAGTGGTATAAGTGCCGGTTTTCACGATCCAGTTGATTGGATCAGCACAGGCAACCACACACTCAATTATTTGATCAGTGGTGATTTTAACAAAGGCATACCACTAGGCAAAGTGAGTGTGTTCGCAGGAGAGTCGGGATCAGGTAAAAGTTTTATCTGTTCTGGAAACTTAGTAAGGAGTGCTCAAGAGAAAGGATGTCAAGTAGTATTATTTGACTCTGAGAACGCACTAGACGAAGATTGGCTAAAAGCACTAAACGTTGACACGGATCCATCTAAACTATTAAAAATTAGTGTATCAATGATCGACGATGTAGCAAAGTCTATTTCAGAATTTATGAAAGACTACAAGGCTAACTACGGTGATTTAGAGTATGACGAAATGCCCAAGTTACTATTTGTAGTAGACAGTTTAGGTATGTTACTTACACCAACTGACGTAGCACAATTTGAAAAAGGTGATATGAAAGGTGATATGGGTAGAAAGCCAAAGGCATTAACAGCCTTGGTAAGAAATACTGTAAACCAATTAGCACCTTATCCAATTGGATTAGTTTGTACTAACCACACATACGCATCGCAAGATATGTTTGACCCGGATGATAAAATCAGTGGCGGACAAGGCTTTGTGTACGCATCAAGTATTGTAGTTGCTATTAAGAAACTAAAACTAAAAGAAGATTTAGACGGAAATAAAGTTTCAACAGTACAGGGTATTAGAGCGGCATGTAAAGTAATGAAGTCACGTTA
>TARA_B110000858_G_scaffold80582_1_pt1 | contig 20026 bp, 20 predicted proteins | sample TARA_B110000858 | Tara Oceans TARA_B110000858 (sample SAMEA4398247) | marine metagenome | biome: Polar Biome; feature: [SRF] surface water layer (ENVO:00010504); material: water (ENVO:00002006), including particulate matter (ENVO:01000060) such as... | depth 5 m | reverse complement strand
CAATTTGTTTATGTTTGGGTTGCAACCTTAACTTTTGAGATAAGAGACTTTTCAATTGATACTTTAAGTTTGAGAACAATTCCTCAACAGTTGGGCATACGTAAAACAAAAATAATAGGTTTCTTTTTATTAATCATCGGTTTAATTTTTGCGATTTTTATTTTTCCATTTAATTATTGGACTTTACTTCCTATTATTATTTCTTATTCTTTACTAGGTGTTTCTCTTTATTTTTGTTCAACTCAAATGTCAATTTATTTCACAAATTTTTGGATAGAAGGTATTCCAATTATTTGGTGGTTAAGTTCCCTTCTTATTTCTTATTTTTATTAAAACAATTCCATGAAAAAGCTAGTAATTATTTTATTTATTGCTTGTAGTCAAAACTCTAATACTATTCAGTTAGTTAATAAAGGAAGCTACCTAAAGCTAATAGATCAGCAATTTCAAATAATTGATGTTAGAACTCCTTTTGAATTTACAGAAGGACACATAGAAAACGCAATTAATGTTGATTATAAAGGAGTTGATTTTATAGAAAATATCTCAAAATTTGATAAAAATAAAATACTTTTAATTTATTGTAGGTCTGGAAATCGAAGTGGAAAAGCCTCAAAAATAATGGATTCTATTGGTTTTGTTAAAATATATGATTTAAAGGGTGGATATATGAATTGGTGATTTAACCTTTTAAAATTAAATAGATTTAATGTAAAAATTTAAATAAGACCTGCCCTCCTTAATAAAGCCTCTGGGTCGGGTTCTTTACCCCTAAAGCGTTTATATAATGTCATGGGGTGTTCAGTTCCTCCTTTGGACAAGATATTCTCCACAAAAGAAGAAGCGGTTTGTGTATCAAAGATTCCTTTTTCTAAAAATAGATCAAAGGCGTCTGCATCCAAAACTTCTGCCCATTTATAACTATAATAACCGGCAGCATACCCGCCCTGAAAAATATGAGAAAACGATGTACTCATGCAATTCTCTGGTGTATCCTTTATGAATTGTAATGGTGCTATTTGTGATTTTTCATGTAATTTAACATCATTAATTAAGTGTGCGTTTTTATCATGAAAAGAAAGATCTAAATAGCTAAAACTTAACTGACGAATCGTTTGTAAACCTTGCTGAAAATATGCTGCTTTTTTAATCTTTTCTATGAGTTTCTGTGGAATGGTTTCGTTAGTTTCGTAGTGTTTTGCAAAGAGCGCTAGAGCTTCTGGTTCATAACACCAGTTTTCCATAATTTGGCTTGGAAGCTCAACGAAATCCCAATAAACACTGGTACCACTTAATCCACTGTAATTTGTATTTGCTAAAATCCCATGCAGGGCGTGGCCAAATTCATGAAATAAAGTGGTTACCTCTTGAAAGGTTAATAAAGAAGGTTTTGTTTTTGTTGGCCGTGAAAAATTACAAACAATTGAAACATGAGGTCTTTGATCTTTTTTCTGAGAGCGATAACTGGTCATCCAAGCGCCGTTTCTTTTTCCAGTTCGGGGGAAAAAATCTGTATATAAAAGTGCGTAAAAAAGACCTTCTTTTTTAACTTCATAAATAATTACCTCATCATGATATGGATCTGTTTCTGTTGTTTCATGAAAACTCAAGCTGTACAATCGTTCAACAATTTCAAATAAACCGGATAACACTTTTTTTAATGGAAAATAGGGCTTTAATTCCTGTTCATTTAAATTAAATTTTGCTTGTTTTAATTTCTCAGCAACAAAACTGGTATCCCATTTTTTAAGTGATGTAATTCCGAGTTTATTTGCAGCAAATACTTCCATGTCCATCCATTCTTTTTTTGCTGCAGGATGAGCTTTTTCACTTATGTTGTCCAAAAAGAATTTTACTTTTTTTTCAGATTTAGCCATTCTCTCTTCCAGAACAAAAGCAGCATGTGACTCATAACCAAGTAAGCGAGCCCTTTGTTGACGAAGTTTAATAATATTTAAGATAACTTCTGTATTGTTTTGAGCGTTATCCTGGAAACCTCTTTTGCCAAAAGCAAGCGCCATTTTTTTTCGTAATTCTCTATTTTCCAGATAGGTCATGAATGGAACATAACTCGGATAATCTAGAGTAAAAACCCAACCTTTAAGTCCTTTTTGTTCTGCCATTTGGTAGGCCATTTCAATTATGCTTTTAGGTAAACCCACAAGGTCTCCTTTCTTTTTAACATGCAGATTGAAGGCTTGGGTATCTGCTAAAATATGTTCTCCAAAACGAAGACTTAATTGGGCAAGTTCGGTATCAATAATTCTTAGTTTTTCTTTTGATGTTTTATCAAGTAAAGCGCCATTTCGAACAAAACTTCTGTATTCTTTTTCAAGCAAGGTGAGCTGTTCTTGATTAAGATGATTGCGGTCTTCTTTTTTATAAACAAATTTAATGCGTTTAAAAAGGGCTTTATTTAGACGAATATCATTTTGAAAATCTGAAAATAAAGGAGCTGCTTCTTGAGATACTTTTTGAATTGCATCAGTTGTTTCAGCGCTATTTAGATTAAATAAAATCGCACTATTTCTTCCAATAAGCATTCCACAATTTTCTAACGCCTCTAGTGTATTCTTAAAGGTGGGAGTTTTATTGTTTTGAACTATGACATCAATTTCTTCTAAAGCAACACGAATATTATGTTTAAAGGCTGGAATAAAATGTTTGGTTTTTATTTTTGAAAAAGGAGCTGCTTCAAAAGGAGTTAAGAAGTTAGATAAAAGAGGATTACTCAAGTTTTTATTTTTTTAGATTTTGACTACTTTCAATTACTTTTATTTTCAAATTTTCTTTGAATGAAATAATTTTTTTTTGAATTTTTAAATCATAACTTCCTAAAATTTGAGCAGCTAATATTCCTGCGTTTTTTGCTCCATTTAGAGCAACTGTGGCTACTGGCACACCACCTGGCATCTGAAGTATAGATAAGACACTATCCCAACCATCAATTGAATTAGTTGATTTGATAGGCACACCAATTACGGGAAGTGGCGTTAGTGAAGCAATCATTCCAGGGAGGTGGGCTGCACCTCCTGCTCCAGCAATGATAATTTTTAGACCCCTTTTATGGGCATCAGATCCATAAGCCAACATTTTTTCAGGTGTTCGGTGGGCAGACACGATGTCAACCTCTATGTCAATGTTAAACTCTTTTAAAACTGCAATTGTTTCTTCCATGATGGGCATATCAGATTGACTTCCCATAATAATTCCTACTTGTGCCATATTATTTTGTTATTACTTCAATTGTTTCTTTGATATATTCTGCTATTTCACGTGCTTTACTAAGGTCTTTATTGACGACAGTTATGTGTCCCATCTTACGAAAAGGGCGGGTCTCTTTTTTACCATAAATATGAGGATTTACTCCTTCTATCGCTAAAATATCTTCTAAATTTTTATAATAAACTGGTCCAATGTTCCCTTCTTTACCAACTAGATTTACCATAACTCCAGCAACTTTATTTTCAGTCCTACCTAAAGGAAGATCGAGTATGGCGCGAATATGTTGTTCGAATTGTGAAGTATAGGAAGCTTCAATGCTAAAATGCCCACTGTTGTGGGGACGAGGTGCAACTTCATTGACGATTAACTCTCCATCTTTAGTTAAAAATAACTCTACAGCTAAGAGCCCTACATGTTCAAAGGATTTTGAAACGAGTATAGCTAATTCTATTACTTTTTTATTTAATTTATTTGAAATTCGAGCAGGACTCAAAACATATTCTACTTGATTGGCCGTTGGGTGAAATTCCATTTCTACAGTTGGATAACAGACGGATTCACCCCTAGGACTTCTGCAGACAATGACTCCAAGCTCCTTGTCAATAGGGACTAAATCTTCAGCCATACAGGCCCCTTCATTAAGTTTCTCTATGTCTGAGTTAGATCGAACAATTTGAACACCATAACCATCATATCCCATAGCTTCTGATTTCCAAACAAATGGAAAAGATACTGACCCTTTTCCTATTGCTTGCTTAAGCGCTTCTTTTGAATTAAACAGTTGAAAGGGTGCTGTTGGGATATTATTGGATTTGTAAAATTGTTTTTGATTACACTTATTTTGAATTATTTTTAAAACACTAGCCTGAGGATAAACTTTCACTCCCTTTTTCTCTAAAGCCTCAAGAGCATCGGTGTTAACGTTTTCAATTTCTATAGTGAGAACATCAACATTTTTTCCGAATTCGACGACCATGTCATAATCCATTAAATCTCCAACAACGAATGTATCGCAAGTAATACGTGCAGGTGCTTTATTGTTAGAATCCATTACTTTGGTAGTAATGTCCCATTGGCTGGTTGCCGTAATTAGCATTTTACCCAATTGACCACCACCTAAAATTCCAATTGTTTGTGAGCCAGAAAAAAATCCCATTATAACATTTTTTCAAAAATACGCATAAGTTTTTTGGAATGGAAAAAAGCCACTTAAAATGGATATATTTGTTTAAAATTATTAAAATCAATGATTAATTTAGTTTTATTTGGAAAGCCTGGAGCGGGCAAAGGAACTCAAGCAGCCTTTTTAAAAAAAACCTTTAATTTGGTACATATCTCAACAGGAGATTTGTTTCGATATAACATTAAAAATCAGACGAAGCTTGGAAAATTAGCTCAATCCTATATGAATAATGGTGATTTAGTTCCCGATCAAGTAACTATCGATATGTTGGAAGCTGAAGTGGACCAAAATCCTAATGCAGAAGGTTTTATTTTTGATGGTTTTCCCAGAACAAAAGCTCAAGCAGAGGCTTTGGATATCTTTTTAAAAACGAAAAATATGTCTATTACTGCAACTATTGCATTGGAGGCAGATAATGATATTTTGGTAGAACGTTTGTTGGAACGAGGACAATCAAGTGGAAGAATTGACGATAAAAATGAAATTAAAATAAGAAATCGTTTTGATGAGTATAACATTAAAACAGCTCCACTTTGTATATATTATCAAATTCAGGAAAAATTTCATAGTGTCAATGGAATTGGAACGATTCAGGAAATCACTACCCGTTTGACTAAACTAATAGAGAGTTTAAATTAACCCATGACAGAAGGAAATTTCGTTGATTATGTCAAACTTTTTGTTAGCTCTGGTAATGGAGGTAAAGGATCAATTCATTTACATCGAGAAAAATATATAACAAAAGGCGGTCCTGATGGAGGTGACGGTGGTCGCGGAGGGCATATTATTTTTAGAGGAAACAGACAGCTTTGGACACTTTATACATTCAAATTTAAAAAACATTTTTCTGCCGGACATGGTGGAGATGGGAGTAAAAACAGAAGTAGTGGAGCGCAAGGGAAAGATGTTTTTATCGATATACCTGTAGGAACTTTAGTGCGAGATACAGAAACTAATTTGATCTTATTTGAAATTACTGAAGATAAACAAGAAGTAATTATTCGAGAAGGAGGTTTAGGAGGTAGAGGAAATTGGCATTTTAAATCTTCAACCCGTCAAACTCCTCGTTATGCTCAACCTGGAATTGAAGGAACAACTTTACAAATAACTTTGGAATTAAAAGTTTTGGCAGATGTTGGGTTAGTTGGTTTTCCAAATGCAGGAAAGTCAACTCTTCTTGCAGCTCTAACCTCAGCAAAACCTAAAATCGCTGATTATGAATTCACCACTCTCAAGCCCAATCTAGGGATTGTTGAATATCGTGATTTTCAATCTTTTGTGATGGCCGATATTCCTGGAATTATTGAAGGAGCAGCAGAGGGAAAAGGATTAGGGCATTATTTTTTAAGACACATTGAAAGAAATTCTATTTTGCTTTTTGTCATACCCGCCGACACTAAAAACTTAAAAAATGAGTTTCTCATCCTTCAAAAGGAACTTGTGAAGTACAATCCTGAACTTTTAGATAAGCTCTTTATGATTGTTCTTTCTAAAGCCGATTTATTAGATGATGAACTTAAAGCAGAATATGCCATGGAAATGAAAACGCTTTTTAATAAAACTCCCCATCTAATAATATCAAGTACAACACAATATCATTTGATCGAGTTAAAAGATGCACTTTGGAAACTTTTAAACACCTAACTTGATTTTAATTTATGATGCAATTACACTTTATTGCTATAGGAGGCAGTGCCATGCACAGTTTAGCACTTGCAATGCACCGGATGGGTCATAAAATTACTGGGAGTGACGATTTTATTTTTAACCCCTCCAAAACAAACTTAGAACTTGCAGGTTTGTTACCGCAAAATTTGGGTTGGTATCCTGAAAAACTCAATAGTAAAATCGATGTAGTGATTCTAGGAATGCATGCCAGCAGTGATAATCCAGAATTAATTCATGCACAATCTTTGGGATTAAAAATTCAATCATATCCACAGTTTTTAAAAGCAATGTGTCTGGAGAAATCAACTGTAGTAATTGCGGGTAGTCATGGAAAAACTTCGATAACAGCAATGATTTTACATGTTTTAAATTATCATAAAGTTGCTACTGATTATATGGTTGGCGCAACGGTTCCAGCTGTTCCTGAAACCTTATCATTATCTAATGAGAATGATTTTGTTTTATTGGAAGGAGATGAATATTTATCTTCTGCGATAGATTCAAAACCAAAATTTTTGTGGTATAAACCAGAAATTGCCTTAATAAGTGGAATTGCTTGGGATCATGTTAATGTCTTCCCAACTTTTGAAGATTACATCTCTCAATTTGAAAAGTTTATTTTCTCAATAGTTGAAGGTGGTGTTTTGATTTATAACGATCAAGATTTAATATTGAAGTCTTTGGTTGAAAATTGTAATCATCCAATAAAAAAAATTCCTTACCAAATACCGAAACATACCATAGAGAATGGAACTACTTTTTTAAATAATTCCGAGGGAATTTTTCCTCTTTCCGTCTTTGGAAGTCATAATTTAATGAATATTTCAGGAGCTCAGTGGATTGCTCAACTTATGGGAGTTGATGCCTCTGACTTTTATGAAGCGATTCCAAGTTTTACAGGAGCAGCAAAAAGACTGGAACAAATTGCGAAAGGTAAAACATCAATTCTCTTCAAAGATTTTGCTCATTCTCCTAGTAAAGTTAAGGCTTCAAATGAAGCTGTAAAAAAGCAGTTTTCAAATCATAAAATTGAAGTTTGCCTAGAATTACATACATATAGTAGCCTGGATAAAAATTTTATAGAGGAGTATAAAGACACCTTGAATTGCTCTGATGAGGCTACAATTTTTTATGATTTAGAGGCTTTAAAAATAAAAGACAAAGTTCCTATTGATCATAATATAATAAAGAAGGCCTTTAATCATAAATCACTCAATATAATTACTGAAGCTACTACTTTACAGGAAAAGCTATTAAATCAAGATTATTCAAAGCGTGTTTTAGTAATGATGAGTTCAGGGAGTTTTGGTGATTTGGATTGGGAAAAATTAAAACAAGTTGTAACTATATCATAAGAACAAATAAATTTAGTTAATAGCTCATGATTTTATGACTTTAAAAATATTGTTTTTATAATTGGAATTATTTTGTAATTAATCATTTAATTTATTTGAGAGTTTTATCCTTTAAACAAATACAAAAAATAAAATAAAGATAAGAATTATGTTAAATGAATAATTTAGATACTATTACTGATATTTTTTTTGATTTAGACCACACGCTATGGGATTTTGAGAAAAATTCAGCTTTAACTTTTAGTAAAGTTTTTGAAGAAATCAATTTACGGGTTTCTTTAAATGATTTTCTCAACTATTATAATCCGATAAACCATGCCTATTGGAAATTGTACAGAGAAAATAAAATCACCCAAGAAGAACTAAGATTTAAACGTTTATCTAAAACTTTCGAAAAACTAGGGCATAATTTATCTAATGATAAAATTTTTAAAATATCTGAACAATACATTAATTATTTAAGTTCATTTAAAAACCTTTTTGAAGGTACAATTGATTTATTGGAATTCTTAAATAAAGAATATAGATTACATATTATTACCAATGGATTTGAAGAGGTCCAGCACTTTAAGATTATAAATTCAGGTATTCAGCCTTATTTTAAATATATTTTTACTGCTGAAAAAGTGGGTTATAAAAAACCACATCCACAAATTTTTATTCGTGCTTTAAAAGTTGCAGAGACAAAAGCATCAGCTTCAATGATGATTGGGGACAGCTTCGAAGCGGATATTTTAGGTGCATTAAATCAAGGCATGGAAGCCATTCATTTTAATTCTCATGGAGAAGCGAAACACGATAAATGTCCAATTGTTTATTCATTAAAAGAATTAAAATCAATGTTTTAATGCTTTAAACTTGTATGGTGAATAATGCTTATGCCAACATTTATAGCTATTTTTGATAATGGACTTAAAAGGATTACAAAAGGCAGTAGACGAGTGGATTCAGCAACACGGAGTTCGTTATTTTAATGAGTTGACAAATATGGCACAGCTTACAGAAGAGGTGGGCGAGGTTGCACGTATCGTTGCTAGACGCTATGGAGAACAATCAGAAAAGGAAAACGATAAAAATAAAGATTTGGGAGAGGAATTGGCAGATGTTATTTTTGTTGCCGTATGTCTTGCGAATCAAACCGGAGTTGATTTGCAACAAGTTTTTGAAAATAAATTAAATAAAAAAACCCAACGTGATCATTTACGTCATCATAGCAATCCCAAATTAAAAGGATAATTTATTTATGGAGATTAAAATTGCGCATCCTAATAGTCACTGCGAAGGGTCAATAAATATTACTGGCTCTAAGAGCGAAACCAATAGACTCCTTTTGCTAAAAGCCTTGTTTAAGGGATTTGAATTAAAAAACATCTCTAATTCGGACGATAGCCAAGTCATGGAAAAAGCATTACAAAATTTATCAAATCAAATTGATATCGATCATGCTGGAACGGCTATGCGTTTTTTAACTGCTTACTTCTCACATATTGAGGGAAGGTCAGTTGTAATTTCAGGTTCCTCAAGAATGCAAGAACGGCCCATTCGAATTTTGGTAGACGCTTTACGTGTTCTTGGAGCTTCTATTAGTTATGAAAAAGAAGAAGGTTTCCCACCTTTGCAAATTCATGGAAAAAAACTTAACGGGGGAAAAGTTGAGTTGCTTGCAGATGTGAGTAGTCAATATATTTCTGCTTTGCTTTTGTTGGGTCCTGTCTTGGAACAAGGTTTGGAGTTACATTTAATCGGAAAAATTACTTCCATCCCATACATTAAAATGACACTATCCTTATTAAATTCAATTGGAGTGACTACATCATTTGAGGGGCAAATTATAAATGTTTTACCATTGAAAGAGTCTAAAAAAGTTACTCAGACCATAGAGTCTGATTGGAGTTCGGCTTCTTATTTTTTTAGTATTGTAGCGCTTTCAAAAGCAGCAGAAATTCATTTAACAAGCTTTAGTCAAAAAAGCTTACAGGGTGATTCAATATTAAGATCTATTTATAAAGACTTGTGTGTTTCCTCTCATTTTGCAGGAGACACTTTGATTCTAAAAAAAGAGAATAAGCACCCCCCTACTTCTTTACAATTGGATCTTTCTAAGTCACCAGATATTGCTCAAACAATTGCAGTTACTTGTTATGGTTTAGGAATAGGTTGTGACTTAATGGGATTACATACTTTAAAAATTAAAGAAACTGATCGCTTAGAAGCTTTAAACGTAGAACTTTCAAAATTAGGAGCCAATATTAAAGTTACTTCCAACAGTTTACACCTTTCTGCTGGAATAAATTTTAAAGAAAATTGTTCAATTTCTACTTACAATGATCACAGAATGGCAATGGCTTTTGCTCCTTTAGCTTTAAAGATTCCATTGAAAATTGAAGAAGCAGGTGTTGTTTCAAAGTCCTATCCTGATTTTTGGAAGGACTTAAAAAAACTTAATTTTCAAATAAATTAGAGATAATCTTCTTTTTACTTGACATTCCCTATGTTGAGATGGTATATTTGTATTTTAAAACACCCAAAATCAATTAATATTAAATTTTATTCTGAAACCAAAAGATTTCTTTTTAGAATTTATAAAGAAGCAGGGTAGATTTATTCCTCCTTGAATTGTATAAACTAATCAAAAAAATACTAGCCCGTGAAACTCTCTCATTTTCAATTTGAACTCCCCGATACTTTATTAGCACAAAGGCCAGCTGCTGACCGTGATGGATCCCGTTTAATGGTTCTCAATCGTAAAGAAGAAACAATAGAACACCATTCTTTTAAAGATGTTATTAACTATTTTGATGAAGGAGATGTGATGGTATTAAATAATACTAAAGTTTTCCCAGCCCGTTTATTTGGAAATAAAGAAAAAACTGGAGCACGTATCGAGGTGTTTTTATTACGTGAATTAAATCAAGAACAACGCCTATGGGATGTTTTAGTTGATCCAGCTCGTAAAATTAGAATTGGTAACAAACTTTATTTCGGAGAGGATGAAAGTTTGGTGGCAGAAGTTATTGATAACACTACTTCAAGAGGAAGAACACTTCGCTTTTTGTTTGATGGAAGTTACACTGAATTTAGAATTAAACTCAAGGAATTAGGTCAAACGCCACTTCCTAAATACATAAATCGACCTATTGAGGAAGAAGATCAAGAGAGGTATCAAACGATCTATGCGAAACACGAAGGTGCAGTTGCTGCTCCTACCGCAGGTCTTCACTTTTCAAAACATCTAATAAAGCGTTTGGAGATTAAAGGAATTGATTTAGCTGAGCTTACGCTTCATGTTGGTCTAGGAACTTTTAGTCCTGTTGAGGTTGAGGATTTGTCAAAACATAAAATGGATTCGGAAGAATTAATTATCGATAAAATAGCCGCTGCTAAAGTAAATAATGCCTTAGCTACGAAAAAAAGAATTTGTGCAGTTGGAACAACTGTAATGCGTGGCCTGGAAAGTTCTGTTTCTTCTGGTGGATTACTCAATGAATATCAAGGATGGACACATAAATTTATTTTCCCTCCCTTTGATTTTTCCATTGCTAATTGCATGATAACAAATTTTCACACACCAAAGTCCACATTGTTAATGATGGTTTCTGCATTTGCTGACCCCGATTTCATTAAGCAAGCATATAAAGTAGCTATCAAGGATAAATATAATTTCTATTCCTATGGTGATGCCATGTTGATCATTTAAAATAAATCCAAACCGCAGTAATGCGGTTTTTTTATAAAAGAATCTTGGAATCAAGAGTAAAAAAAGATATTAGAGCCTTGTCCAAAGAAGAACTTCAAGACTTCTTTGTCTCACAAAGATTACCCTCATTTAAAGGAGGTCAGGTTTATCAGTGGCTTTGGCAGAAAGGCGTTCATGATTTTGAATTGATGACCAATCTTTCCTTAAGACATCGTAATCTACTTAATGAGTACTTTGAAATTAAGCATATTAATATTGATTTTCAACAGCGCAGTACCGATGGTACTATAAAAAATGCAGTTAAACTTTTTGATCATTTGGTAGTTGAATCAGTTTTGATTCCAACTAGTACTAGATCTACAGCATGTGTGTCATCTCAAGTAGGGTGTAGTTTAGATTGTACTTTTTGTGCTACAGCTGCTTTAAAAAGAATGCGAAATTTAAATGCAGATGAAATTTACGATCAAGTTGTTGCCATGGATCAGCAAAGTAAACTTTATCACCAGCGTCCTTTGTCAAATATTGTTTTTATGGGAATGGGTGAACCTTTGATGAATTACAATAATGTTCTCTCTGCAATAGAAAAGATTACAGATGCGGAGGCTTTAGGAATGTCTCCGAGAAGAATTATAGTTTCTACTTCTGGCATTCCTAAGCTGATTCGAAAAATGGCTGATGATAAGGTGAAATTTGGGTTAGCTCTTTCTCTTCATAGCGCGCGACAAGAAGTTCGTGAGCAAATAATGCCATTTGCTAAAAAGTTTCCACTTCCAGAATTAATTGAATCACTAGAATATTGGTATGCTTACACCAAAAAACAAATCACTTTTGAATATATCGTTTGGGAGGGGGTAAATGATTTGATGGAAGATATTCAAGCTCTCGTTAGATTATGTAAACGAATACCATCTAAAGTAAATATAATTCAATACAATCCGATAGAAGGTTCCTCTATGAAGCAAGCAAATCAGACTGTAATTGATGCCTATATTTCTGTCCTGACAAAGTCACGAATTAGTGTTACCTATCGTCGTTCAAGAGGATTAGATATTGATGCAGCCTGTGGTCAGTTGGCCAATAAGGGAGATGTAAAGTAAACCTTTGTAAAATGTGTAAGGTCATTTAGGATTTGATATATTTGTTAGGTCTATGAAAGTTGTTGAACGCATTAAAAAACCTATTTATCAGGAGATGGAACTTTTTGAAGAAAAGTTCACCCAATCCATGTTCTCAAAGGTAGCTTTACTGAATAGAATCACTCATTTTATTGTTAATCGCAAAGGAAAGCAAATGCGACCAATGTTTGTTTTCCTGGTTGCAAAATTAGTTGGAAAAGGAAAGGTCAATGATAGAACTTACAGAGGAGCTGCTGTTATTGAATTAATCCATACCGCAACGTTGGTTCATGACGATGTTGTTGATGATAGTAATCAAAGACGCGGTTTTTTTTCAATTAATGCACTTTGGAAAAATAAAATTGCTGTTTTAGTAGGGGATTATTTACTCTCTAAAGGTTTACTACTTTCAATTGAAAATGAAGATTTTGACTTACTAAAAATTATTTCAGTTGCTGTTAGAGAAATGAGTCAAGGAGAATTACTTCAAATAGAAAAAGCCCGAAATCTTGATATTACAGAAGCGGTTTATTATGAAATAATACGTCAAAAAACAGCTACTCTGTTGGCGTCATGTTGTGCTATTGGTGCGCAGTCAGTAAATGCAACACATGAAGAAGTTGAAAAAATGCATCATTTTGGTGAACTCCTTGGGATGGCATTTCAGATTAAAGACGACCTTTTTGATTATGGAGATCAAAAGATAGGAAAACCAACGGGTATTGACATCAAAGAACAAAAGATGACACTTCCTCTAATATATACTTTGAATGTGTTAAATAAAGCCGAGAAGAAAGCGCTTATTAATATTGTTAAAAACAAGAACAAAAATAAAGCGAAGGTACAAGAACTAATTAAAATTGTTAAAGAAAAAGGAGGACTAGACTTTGCCGTAAACATAATGGAGAGTTATAGAAAAGAAGCTTTAGAAATTTTGTTTAACTTTCCAAAAAGCGAATATCGTGATGCCTTAGAATTAATGCTCAACTATGTTATTGAGCGAAAAGTTTAAAGACTTTAATACTATGATAAAACATTTGCACAGAATGTTTTAAATTTATAAAAATATTAGCTTTTGATCACTAGAAACACCATTGATAAAGTATATGAAACTGCTCGAGTAGAGGAAGTTATAGGCGATTTTGTGGTTTTAAAAAAATCAGGAACTAACTTTAAAGGTCTAAGCCCTTTTTCACAAGAGCGAACACCAAGTTTTATGGTTTCTCCGGTAAAACAAATTTGGAAAGATTTTAGTAGTGGTAAAGGAGGTAATGTAGTTGCTTTTTTAATGGAGCATGAACATTTTACTTATCCAGAAGCCATTCGCTTTTTAGCTAAAAGATATAATATTGAGATCGAAGAAACTGAACAGTCTGATAAAGAGAAGGAAAAAGCAAATACTCGTGAAAGCCTTTATTTAGTTAATCAATTTGCTCAAAATAGTTATGCCGATGACCTTTGGGAATCTTCAGAGGGTATGGCAATTGGTTTGAGTTATTTTAGAGAACGTGGTTTTACTGATGAGTCTATTCGTTTTTTTTGTTTGGGATACGCCGCTGAACAAATCGATCATTTTTATAAGAAATCTTTAAAGGCTGGATATTCGGAAAATTTTCTTTTAGAAACAGGATTGGTAATCAAAAACGAGCGAGGTTTTATAGATCGTTTTAGAGGACGCGCTATTTTTCCTATTCGAAGTATGGCAGGAAGAGTTCAAGGTTTTGGTGGGCGAATCTTATCAGCGACTTCAAAAACTGCTAAATACCTTAATTCTCCCGAAAGTGATGTTTATCACAAAAGTATGGTGCTTTATGGGATGTTTGAAGCAAAGAAAACTATTGCAAAAGAAGATCTTTGCTATCTGGTTGAAGGTTATACTGATGTTATTCAAATGTATCAGCAAGGTGTTGAAAATGTGGTTTCCTCTTCAGGGACTGCCCTTACTTCAGAACAAATTAGATTGATTAGGAGACTAACATCTAATATAGTTGTTTTATTCGATGGAGATGCCGCAGGTTTGAGGGCTGCAATTAGAGGAATTGATTTAATTCTAGAACAAGGAATGAATGTTAAAGTTTGTTCTTTCCCTATTGGGGAAGATCCTGATAGTTTTGCAAAGTCACATACTCTAAAAGAAATAAAAGAGTATCTGAAAAATAAAGCCAAGGATTTTATTCAATTCAAAACAGATTTATTACTTCAAGAATCAGATAATGATCCTATCAAGAAAGCAAATACTGTTCGAGAATTAATTCAAAGTATAGCAAAGATTCCGGATCCTATTAAACAGGAAATTTACATTAAGCAATGTGCCAAAACGATGGAAGTATCCGAGGCTGTATTATTTAATGCTTTTGCGCAAGAGAAAAGCAAGAGAAATACCACAGTTCGTAATATAAATTCTAAAGTTTCAGAAGGTGAAACCATCATCCGGAAAATACCCTCAAAAGGAGAGCATTTAAATCCAATACTTTCTTTAGAAAGACAAATTATTGGCATTCTTCTTCAATATGGAAGTCAGGAGGCTGCTTTTGATGAAATATTTATTAGTTCAGATGAGAAGGGTAATTTGAAAGAAGAATCTAAAATTATACAATCTAAAGTTCATGAAAAAATATTTTTAGATTTACAACAAGATGAGGTAGAGTTGATTCAGCCCGAGTTTCAAAATTTGTATAAACAACTCATCGAACGTTTTCAGCTAGAGGGAGATGTTAAGCCTGAAAAAATAATTCAACAAGAAGATCCGCAATTGGGACAAATTTTAACAGATATTTTATTTGCAGATGAAGCCTATCAGCTTCATGACTGGGAAAAGAAAAATATAATTGTTAAAGATCGAAAAAGTGCAGTAGGACAGCTTGTAAGTGAAACAATTTTAACCTTTAGAAGACATTTAATTGACCAAAAAATTCAAAGTTTGATGGATTCTGCAAAAAAACCAGATGCTTCAGAACAGGAGAAGTTATTTTTGGAGGATGTTATACAATATCAAAACCTAAAAAAGTTGCTCTCCAGAAGACTAAATAGAGTTCTTTAGATTAATTCTCGAGATGGTGCCATATTATAGTGTTCTGAATAATTGTCAAATTCTAATTCTTTTACAAAAACTCTTGAGGTATTTTACATACCGGAATTGGGTTCATTTTATGTTGGTTTTGAAGGTGGAGTTTTGTGTAGATTTCCAAAACCTTTTTTTGGCGACCGCTGAAATCATTTGATGAAGAACCACTTTGATAAACATTCATGGCCCATTCAAGTTCTGGATAAGTGGCTCCTAGTTGATCTTCATCAGAACGGTCATCTCCCCAAAGACCATCTGAGGGAGCGGCATTTTGGATTGAATCAATGATTTTAAGGTGTTTTGCAATTATGAAAACTTCTGTTTTAATTAGGTCTGCAATTGGACTTAAGTCTACCCCTCCATCTCCATATTTAGTATAAAATCCAACGCCAAAATCTTCTATTTTATTTCCTGTACCAGCCACAAGGCATTGATTTATTGCTGCAAAATAATAGAGACTAGTCATTCTTAGCCTTGCTCTCGTATTTGCTAAGCTTAAATATTGAATGTCTTTATCTTTTGCTTCAGGAATAATTTTAGTGAAAGACTCAAAAACACCATCTAAAGGAAGTCTTAATGAGGTAACATTTTTAAAATTTGATTTCAACCACTTTATATGACTTCGCGCTCGATTTAATTGACTAGATTCCTGTTTGATAGGCATTTCAAGACAAATTACTTTTTTTCCTGTTTTTGCACATAGTGTTGAAGTTATTGCCGAATCAATTCCTCCAGAGATTCCAATTACAAAACCATTCATGCCAGTTTCTTCTGTAAAGCTATTAAGCCAGTCAATAATATGGTTTGCTACTTTTTCAGGTGATTTCATCATTAAATCATTTATAGCTATTAAATTTACTCAAAATTAAAATATTTGACGGTATGATAATAATTCTTAGACATAGACTTATTTATTTTTTTCAATTTTTAAAGTTTATTCTTATTTTTTTATTTTTTTTTATTTTTTTTTATTCTTGTCAATCAGAAAATAAAAATGAAATAAAGATTAAAGCTATTCAGGTTGACCTCTTATTAGATCGGTTTGACTTAAAATTTCACAATCAGTCCGCTTCCGTTATTTCTGAATTGAAATCACAATATCCTTTCTTATTTCCAAAACAGTTTTCTGATGATGTATGGATTAGTAGGCAAACCGATAGTTTACAATTATTATTGCAAAATGAAGTGAATAAAACTTTTGAAAATACTGATTTGATAGAGTCAGATTTGAGCCATCTTTTTAAACATATTAAATTTTATTTTCCTAATACAATTGTTCCAAGAGTAATTACATTGACCAATAATGTTGATTATCAAATTAAAACCGTTTACTCCGACAGCCTTTTGTTAATCTCATTAGACACTTTTTTAGGTAGATATAACCCATTGTATGATGGAATTCCAAATTATATTCGAAAAGAATTGGATCCCAAATACATTAAAGTTGAAGTGGCTGATAAGTTTGCTGCCTTTGTGATTCCTCAACCTGAGAGCCGCACTTTTTTATCCCGAATGATTTATGAAGGAAAAAAACTCTACCTACAGGATATTTTTTTACCACATATTCCCATAGAGGATAGGATCCTCTATTCATTGGAAGAGTATAATTGGGCATTTAATAATGAAATATACGTGTGGCAGTATTTTGTAGAAAAAAAAGTTTTGTATCAAACTCAACCAGAATGGGTAAATCGTTTTATTGAGCCTGCACCTTTTTCAAAATTTTATTTACAGTTGGACAATGAAACCCCAGGGAAAATAGGTTCCTGGGTGGGTTGGCAAATTGTAAAAAGTTATGTTAAAAAATATCCAGAAACATCCCTTGATGAGGTTTTAAAACTTCCTGCTCAAAAATTATTTAATTTATCTAAATATAAACCAAAACGCTAATATGGCTATTAAAAAAAATACTGAGATTAAAGTTCAAGTAGGTCTTGATGAAAATAACATTCCAGAACAAATGAAATGGTCTGCTGAAGATGGTGGAATAAAAGAACAAGAAACTAAAGCAATGTTGTTGTCTTTTTGGGACTCAGATAAACAGGAAGCGCTTAAGATGGATTTATGGGTAAAAGATATGCCGGTAGATCAAATGCAATTATTTTTTCATCAAACACTAGTATCTTTAAGTGATACTTTCTTAATCGCAACTCAAGATGAGAAAATGACCGCAACTATGAAAGATTTTTGTGATTATTTTGCTGAAAAGTTAGAGTTAAAAAATAATTAGCCGAGGCTTGTCTCTGAAAGGCTTTTATTTAGGAAATGAATGTATTCCAATATACCTTCACCGCCGGTTTTGTGTAGCGATGAAGTAACAAAAATAGGTGGTAGTTCTTCCCATTGGGTCTCAAGCATTTTTTGAGTATAATTTTTGATATTTCTCTCCCTTGCAGCAGGTTTAAGTTTATCAGCTTTTGTGAAAATCATTGAAAAAGGAATTTTATTTTCTCCAAGCCAATCCATAAAGTTCATATCTATTGGCTGAGGCTCATGTCTTATGTCTATTAATAAAAATGCGTTTACAAGTTGTTTTCGATTTTTAAAATAATTGGTAATGAATTTTTGAAACACCTTTTTTTGTGTTTTTGAAACACGTGCATATCCAAAACCAGGTAAATCAACAAGATGCCAATTTTGATTTATAAGAAAATGATTAATTAACTGAGTTTTTCCAGGTCTTGAGGAAGTTTTTGCTAGATTTTTTTTATTACAAATCGAATTGATTAAGGAAGACTTACCAACATTTGATCGACCTATAAATGCGTATTCAGGTAAATGAGAACTAGGACATTTTTCAACATCCGAGTTGCTAATTACAAAAGTAGCGGAACGAATCTGCATGATATCTAGAAGTTTCTAGTTTTTAGCCATGTATCAAGGGTAGAATTGAATTGGTCAGGATGTTCCATCATTGGAGCGTGCCCACATTTTTCAATCCAATACAGGTCAGAGTCTGGTAAAAGAGAATGAAACTCATCAGCAACACTGGGAGGGGTTACGCAATCTTGAGCACCCCAAATAATAGCAACAGGCGTTTTCATTTTTAATAAATCCTTGGACATGTTATGACGGATTGCGCTTTTGGCCAAAGCTAGAGTTCTAACAAGTTTATTTCTATCGTTAACGGTTTCAAAAACTTCGTCAACGATTTCTTTGGTAGCTATTTTGGGATCGAAGAAAACATCTTCACTTTTTGTTTTTATATATTCATAATTTCCTCGTTTAGGGTAACCATCTCCCATATTGTTTTCATAGAGTCCAGAACTCCCTGTTATAACTAATCCTTTAACTAATTCTGGATAATCTCTAGTAAACAATAAACCTACATGACCTCCTAAAGAATTTCCCAAAAGAATGACATTTTTTAATCCTTTGTGTATTATGAATTCATGTAAAAAGTGGGACAAAGATTTAACAGAAGTATTAATAATCGGCAAAGAGTAAACGGGTAATTCGGGTATAATAATTTGATATCCTTTTTCAGGAAAATAACCTAATACTCCCTTGAAATTACTTAATCCACCCATTAGTCCATGAAGAATGATAATGGGCTGTCCGAAACCGGATTCAACATATTTAAATCCTTTTTCATTTATAATCTGATCCTTCATATAATTGGTACATAATTTCGATACGTAAATATAGACAATTCCATTTTAGCTATTGTATTTATTTCATAATTGGCTAAAATCAAACCTTGTAAAAGGGCAGAGAAACTTATCAACAATGTGGTAATTTGTGGGAAATAGTGGGAAATATAGTTTATATTTGAATGTAATTAAACACGGTAGAGTGGAACACCTTTTTGGTACATACGAATGTAAAGCTGATGCAAAAGGACGCATCATGATGCCTATTGCTATTAAAAAGCAACTAGGAGCATTCTCATCTGAAGGTTATGTCTTAAAGCGAGCTGTGTTTAATCCTTGTTTAGAATTATATCCAATGAGAGAATGGATAGGAATGATGGAGAAAGTGAACGGATTAAATCGATTTAATAAAAAGAATAATGATTTTATTCGACGTTTTACCGCTGGTGTAAAAACAGTCGAAATGGATGTCTCTGGACGTCTTTTGATACCAAAAGACCTAGTTACTCACGCGAAAATTTCAAAAGAAGTAGTAGTTTCTTCTACGGTCAACATTCTTGAAATTTGGGATAAAACGCTTTATGAAACAGCGATAGACGGGGCAACCCTTGATTTTGGAGCCTTAGCAGAGGAAGTTATGGGAGATAAAAATGATGACTCAATATCATAATCCAGTTCTCCTTCAAGAGTCTATTGAAGGCTTGGCTATTCGTCCTAACGGAACTTATGTGGATGTGACTTTTGGAGGAGGGGGACACTCCAAAAGGATTTTAGAGAATCTAAATGAGGAAGGTCGTCTTTTAGGTTTTGATCATGACGTGGATACTCTGGTTAATAATATTGACGATTCCCGATTTGACTTTGTAGCAGCAAACTTCAGTCACTTGATGCAGTATTTAAAATATCATAAAATAATAAAGGTTGATGGAATTTTGGCTGATTTTGGCGTTTCCTCTCATCAGTTTGATACACAAGAGCGTGGTTTTTCAATTCGTACAGACGCTCGTTTAGATATGAGAATGAATCAATTACAGGAATTGGATGCACATAAAGTGATTAATAGCTATCCTGAGGATAAATTACGAATGCTCTTTTTTTCATATGGAGAGTTAAAAAATTCAAAAAC
>TARA_B110000858_G_scaffold198493_1_pt1 | contig 20321 bp, 17 predicted proteins | sample TARA_B110000858 | Tara Oceans TARA_B110000858 (sample SAMEA4398247) | marine metagenome | biome: Polar Biome; feature: [SRF] surface water layer (ENVO:00010504); material: water (ENVO:00002006), including particulate matter (ENVO:01000060) such as... | depth 5 m | reverse complement strand
TCCACTGCCCTTCAGAGTCAGTGAAAGATTCAAACTGAGACACTACCTAATTACTGATTTGCTAGCTATTGGCGTGAGGACGAGTAAAGCGATGAAACATCCATACTATGAATATCGCAGCGCTTATCGACAAAATCGACACTAGAGTAGAAGACAAGCCTAAATCGAGCGACTTGACGCCCAGTGCCGTCATGCAGGCGAGGCCAACAGACATCAGTGCCTCGCCGGCAATAACACCGGATGAGAACAGTACGCCGCGATGCAAGACCTTGTCATGCTTGGCTTCATCGCTTCCCTTGCTATGGAAGTGTGCGATCAGGCCGCCTATAAGAATCGGCGCAGCAAGACCAAACGGTAGATACATGCCGACGGCAATGGGCATTAGATGTGCTCTGAATTTTTTCCCGGTGGATTGTAGATACCAATCAACAATCAGAATCGCGATGCCCACCAGAACGCCATAGCCGATCATGTCCCAGGGTAGTTGCGTTTCACCTGAGAAGCCCCGCGCCAATGAGGCAAACAGGCTAGCCTGCGGAGCCGAGAGTTCTCTGCCGCCAATACCGCCTTCGATGTTGTTGTGTAGCAAATTAAGTACCGGCGACATGACAAACGCGGCAACGAATACCCCGGCGATCTGCATGATCTGTTGTCGAAAGGGTGCGGCGCCTAGCATGGAGCCAGTCTTCAAATCGTTACAGACATCGCCACTGGTCGCGGCGACGCAGCAGACGATAGCGGCAATGCCAAGAGTAGCGACCATGGCCTCCATGCCAGAGTAATTGAACAGCCACAACATGCCGCCGGAGACGAGGACCGCAGTGATGGTCATTCCAGAGACGGGGCTATTGGAATTGCCTACCAAGCCCACGATGTAACTTGCGACAGCAGTAAAGAAAAAACCCATGACCAACATCACTACAGTTGCCAGCAGACTTATGCCAATGCCGGAAGTAAAACGGTAGTTAACGTAGGCGAGTACGCAGATGCAGCCGATGGTAAGAGTGATAATTGCCCAAGTAGGGATGTCCCGTTCTAGATTGGGTTTCATTAAGTCGCCGCTGCTTAAGTTGCTGCGTAGCTCACTGATGGCGGCGACCAGGCCGAAACGCACAGAGTACAAGGAAGCAAAGCCACCGAGCACCATGGCTCCAACACCCACGTAGCGAATCTGAGTGCTCCATAGTTCATAGGCGCCATCTATCGCAGAGGGAAACTGATTGCCCGAACCCAGCAAGGGTATCGCGATAATCCAGGAGATGGCGCCCCCGACAAAAATAAGCACGGCGACATTTAGTCTGACAATGAAGCCAATGGCGATCAGCATCGGGGAGAGGTCGCCGCCGAAGTAGAATATACGTGAGCTAAGAACAGTGGCCGCTTCTAGTGTTGCGGTGAACACGCCGAACAGTTTTGCGCCGAGTGCGACGCCGGCGCCGAGCAGGCCGCCAAACATGAGATTCTTGGCGGCGCCTTTTTGCTCGTCATCTTCGTCTTCTTCGCCGGCACGCAGTACCGCTGCGCAGGCCACTCCCTCGGGATAGGCGAGTTCGGTATTGTTGAGGATAAAGACCTTGCGCATGGGGATCATGAATAAGATTCCCAGCAGGCCTCCGGTTAGCGCGATGATAGTTACCGACCAAAAATCGAAGGAATCCCAGAAGCCGATTAGAATCATGGCGGGCATGGTGAAGATAATGCCTGCCGCGAGAGATTCGCCAGCAGACGCACAGGTCTGTACTTGATTGGCTTCGAGGATGCTGGAGTTCTTGAACAGCATCTTGAATAGCAACATGGCCATCACGGCCGCCGGAATGGAGGCGGATACCGTCATGCCTGCTCTTAGGCCGACATAGACATTCGCGGCCCCCATAACCACCGCAAGAAGCAGCCCTAAAACCACAACTCGGAGGGTGATCTCTTTTCGTGCGATTGGCGTTGCTGCTGTGGTATCGGTCATGGCCTGCGCGCTCTTCTAGTATTGGGTTCCTCTACTATAGGCGAGACAGGGACTAGAGTAAAAAGCAGAATCACATGTTCCGTAACAGATCCTAAGCCATGTAGAACTTGTTAGTTATGAAGAACGGTGAAATGCGAGCCTAACGTCCAACTAGACCGAGAAGTTTCTGTCGGTCAATATAGAGAAGTGCGAGGCTGCTCACCCACACACCGCAGGCCATGAAGAACAATACACCACCGTCAGTATTTCCAGCCGCGTCAACTACACGCACTACGCCCAACGGGGTAAATAGATGAAAGAAGATCGCGCCCGACATGATCATCAATGCCACCAGTGCTCCCCAAATTCGTGTTAAAGGAATAAGAACAAGAATGCTGGCGATGAGTTCGGCAATTCCTGTAACTGTCCCGCCGTAATTGTTGAATCCTTCCGCGAAACTCTGAGCTAAGCCAATATCAAGCATCCACGTGCTTATGGTGTTGAAAATGATTACGGTCTCTTCCGAGCCACTGAATTTAAAAAAAAGTGACTGCAGGAACACGAAGGCGATATAGAGGGGTAGGGCCCAATGTATAAATTTATTCATTCTATAATTACTCTAGTAGGAGTTTCGGCCAGTATCTATCTGCGTCGACGATGAAAGCCTCTTTGTTTGCTAGCCATCGTCTGCTGATTTTCTTGCTGTAGTTTAGATACAATTTTCCGTCATGCACAGTGAATTGTTCTGGATCGATGCCAGCGGTGTCATTCTGTGAAACCGCCCAAGCGCAATAGCCGCCATATTGAGCCACATAACGTTCAGGGTCTGCTTGAAAGGCTGCGAGATTTGCAGCGCTTGAGAAGCGCCAGTTTGCAGCTTTCCAGTTTGTTGTATGGTCAGCGCTACCCTCGACCGCCCGCTGTTCGGTAAAATAGGCGACGGCATCATAACCTTCTATCGCGAGGCTGCCGAAGAAGGTGGTGTTGATCTCATCCAGTGCCAATGCGCTGCAGCTGGCGGTTAGCAGTATTAGGCTTAGTAAGAATTGCTTCATAGTGAGTCTCTAGCATTAAGTGTTTGGATATTGTTTAGTGTTAGGGACCCGATAGACTACACTTATTATTCACTATCAATTTTTTTAGCGCTTGACGGATTTTGGGGTGATGGATGGGCCCTGCATATAAGCGCAAGCTAGCACTAGAATCCTGCGCCTGTATCGCGCATAATCTGCCGCGCTATTCTTTTTACACAACTTGCTCACTACTGGGTAATACCAGCTGGAAATTAATGTATGTGGTTTAAAAATGTACGTCTGTATTGCCTCAATGCAGCGATCAACGCCTCCCCAGAAGAACTAGAACAGAAACTGACCGAACAATTATTTCATCCCTGCGGCAGCCACGATAAGTCAAAATACGGTTGGGTTAGCCCGCTAGGCAAAGAGGGTGAGATGCTCACTCATGTACAGGGCGACTACATCATGCTCTGTGCGCAGAAACAGGAGAGGCTACTACCTACCTCGGTAGTGAATGAAGCGACAGAAGAGAAAGTTGCTGAACTGGAAGAGCGGCAGGGCCGCAAAATTTATAGGAAAGAGAAGCGCCAGATTAAGGACGACGTCTTTGTCTCACTGCTGCCTAGGGCCTTCACGCGTAATCAGCAAACATTCGCTTACATTTCCGCTAAAGATAATCTAATCGTGGTGAATTCTTCTAGCGCACCGAAGGCGGAGGCTCTGCTTAGCCTGCTGCGCGAGAGCCTAGGCAGTCTGAAGGTATCGATACCCGATGCTAACCGCGCCCCTAGCGATGTTATGACAAGCTGGCTGAAGGAGCAGCATGCAAGTGATCACTTTCTCATAGACGAGGATTGTGAGCTGTACAACCCGACAGATGGCAGCAATATTGTGCGTTGTAAGGGTCAGGATCTATTTTCCGATGAGATACAGAGTCACCTCGAGGCAGGCAAACAGGTGAAGAACCTAGGGGTTACCTGGAATAGCCTGCTTAGTTGTAGTCTGGGCGACGATCTGAGTATTAAGCGCTTAAAATTTGTTGGTATGAAGCAGGAAGAGGCGAATGAGGAGATAGAGAGTGCGGCACAGAAATTCGATCAAGAATTTGCGGTGATGACATTAGAGTTATCGAACTTCTTCAAGTCTTTCTTCGCCGCATTCGGTGGGCTTCAGGAGCCGAAGGGCTAAGCTCAATAACAAAAATTTTACTCAGCAATACGCATCACCTCAGGCACGCCGAAGTCTGTATTGATGCTATAGTGTGCACCTTACAAACCTATTCCTACAGCTGACCCAGAGCCCGCCGTGGCAATTAAGCCAACTATTTATAAACTCACTGTCTCGCTAAGCGACTTGAATCGAGATATTTACGATTCGCTCAGCTTAACAATCGCGCGTCATCCATCGGAGACGGTGGAGAGAATGATGGTGCGGGTGCTTGCGTTCTGTTTGAATGCTCGGGAACAACTCGTGTTGTGCAAGGGGCTTAGCGATACCGAAGAAGCAGATATCTGGGCGCATTCTCTGGATGGTAACTTGGAGCTCTGGATTGATGTGGGAGAGCCGTCGGCAGATCGAATAAAGAAGGTGAGCCGTCTTGCAAAGGAAGTTAAAATCTATTGCTTCAATAGTAAGGCCTCAACTTGGTGGCAGCAGAATGAAAAGCAGCTCAGGAGTTTGGACGTTAATGTATATCGATTTCCATGGGATCAAGTTCAGGCGCTCTCCTCTATTATTGATCGTGGTGTGGATCTCTCAATAACGATATCGGCTGACTCAGTATTTGTTGCCAGTGAATTGGGCGAGTGCGAACTTATTCTGCAGGGGCTGCAAGAGGTCTCTTGATCTCAAATTTATGTTAGCTAACTGCTCGAAGAGAAAAACATGAAAGATTCAAAAATTAACACGACAGACTTTGGGGATGATGACGTTCAAGTAGTCGAGTTAACTAAGCAGCCAATCGACCTATACAAGATTTTGAAGTTTGAAGGCCTGGTAGCTAGTGGTGGAGAGGCGAAGCTTGCTATCGCAGAAGGGTATGTGATATTGAACGGTGTTGTTGAAACACAGAAGCGTAAAAAGATTGTTTCCGAAGATGTTATCGAGTTTGCTGGCATTCTCTATCGTATGCATTGTGACGAAGCGATAGAGCCTGCGCAGCAGAATGCTATCCTTGAAGAGGCTGCCAAGCCAGTGCGAAAATCAACAGCGAATACTAAACGTAAAAACTCGATGCCAAAGAAGGCTGGCAGAAAAGCGATTGGAATTAAGAGTTAAGAAAAATGACGAACAATGACTGTCTAAGACGAATACGCTACATACTAGATTTTAGCGACAGCAAGATGATCGATATCTTCGGTCTGGCTAATGTAGAGACGGATCGAAAAGAAGTGTCTGCCTGGCTAAAACAGGACGATGATGCAGATTTTAAAAAGTGTAGCGATGCTTCCTTTGCTGCATTTCTCAACGGCATGATCGTTGCCTTGCGTGGCGAGAAGGAAGGAGAGCCTCCGCGAGCGGAGACAAAATTGAATAACAACATGATATTCATGAAGCTGAAGATAGCATTGAATCTAAAGGCAGATGAAATTTTGCAAATATTAGATTCTGCTGATCAAGAGGTAAGCAAACACGAACTCAGTGCGTTCTTTCGACGGCCAGATCATAAGCACTATCGTGAATGCAAAGACCAGATCCTTAGGAATTTTCTAAACGGGCTTAAAATCAATTACCGTGATGATTAGCTGGTCCGCTGAATAAGTATTGCCGCGAACCTCTGCCATGCCCCAGAGGAGGCATGGTATATTTGCTGAATGGGCTCTGACTCCTAAAGACCGCCGAGAGAATGGAACTTCGTATCATAGAAATCAGCGATACCTTCTTTGCCGCCCTCCGAACCTATTCCCGATTGCTTCCAGCCGCCGAACGGCGCTACCTCGGTTGAGAACACTCCGGAATTCGAGCCGACGATGCCGTACTCGAGATCTTCCGAGACACGCATGACACGGCCAATGTCACGGGTGAAGAAATAGGCAGCAAGACCAAACTCCGTAGCATTCGCTTTTCCGACGACTTCTTCTTCGCTAGTGAAGGTTTGCACGGCTGCTATCGGGCCAAATATTTCTTCGTTTGCTAGTCGCATAGAGTCGTTTATATTGCTCAGCAGAGTCGGCTGGTAAAAGTTCTGGCCTAGCTCGTGGCGTGCCCCACCTAGTAAAACCTTCGCTCCTTTCTCTGTTGCGTCGGCTACCAGCGTTTCCATTTTCTGTAAAGCTTGCTCGTTGATCAGTGGTCCGATCTCGGCTCCTTCCTCTAAACCATCGGCAACCTTGAGTGCGGCGATGCTGCTTTGAAGTTTCTCGGTGAACTGAGCTGCTATTGCCTCGTGAACGAAGATGCGATTCGTACATACGCAGGTCTGGCCACAGTTGCGAAATTTCGTCGCGACACAGTGAGTGACTGCCTCATCAATGTCGGCATCATCGAATACGATGAAGGGCGCATTTCCTCCTAGCTCGAGGGAGACTTTCTTTACCGTAGACGCGCACTGTGCCATTAGGATTTTGCCGACAGCCGTCGAGCCGGTAAAAGTAAGCTTGCTAATTTTTTCGTGCTGCGTGAGTACTTTGCCTATGGCTGGAGCGTCACTGCCTACGACAACATTTAGCACGCCAGCGGGTATGCCGGCACGCTCTGCTAGTTCGCAGAGGGCAAGAGCGGAAAGTGGCGTGCCAGCGTCAGGCTTAATCACCACTGTGCAGCCGGCGGCCATTGCAGGCGCCGCCTTTCGAGTGATCATTGCGTTGGGGAAATTCCAGGGCGTGATACAGCTAACAACGCCGACCGGCTGTTTGTAGACCAGTAGCCGCCTATCATTCGCTATGGTTGGAATGATGTCGCCCATGACTCGCTTGCACTCTTCGGCATAGAATTCAATGAAGCCAGCGCCGTATTTTATTTCACCTATGGCCTCGTTAAGAGGCTTGCCTTGCTCTGCCGTCATCAGTGCGCCAAGGTCGTCGGCGTTCTCCAGGATCAACTCATACCATCGGCGTAAGTACTTTGCACGCTCCTTCGCAGGTATTTTGCTCCAGCTTTTAAAGGCAATAGCAGCAGCCTCGACAGCATCGCTGGCATCAGTGGCGCTGCCGTCAGCAGTTTTTGCTACCAGTGTGCCATTCGCAGGATTCAACACCTCTATGTGACCGCCGGAACTGCCAATCCATTTTCCATTGACGTAGTTTTCGGTTTTAAACAGAGTTGGGTCTTCTAGTTTAATCATGGTGATTGTTTCTCTTTGAAAAATTACGAGGAAAGTCTAGTCTAGAAATCGTTATAGGGAGCGAATCAGCTTGTCTGCTATGTGGATAGTATTATAGTGTGCTATAGAGCAACTTACGACACTTTCTAAATGTTGCGTTGGCTCTTAGTGTAACTTACTTCATGGCAGCCGCTAAGCATCGAATTTGGATTTCGGTGTGTAGGCGTTATGATTAGCCTTATTGGAATTAAGGCTGCGTTATCCGTCATTAGGGGGAAGACCGTAATCACAATTGTACTACTCATACTTGGGCTTTTGCTGTTACTTGGTGGCGGTGCTGCCATGGTACGCGGAGCCTCGGGAATAGCAGAGGGGTACGGCGTCCCGCCTTTGGTGGTTGGGCTTACGGTAGTTGCCTTTGGTACCAGTGCACCTGAATTGGTAGTCAATGTATTGGGTGTGCTCCAGGGCCAGACGGAATTAGCTTTCGGTAATATCACCGGCTCCAATCTCGCTAACCTCGGCTTAGTTCTTGGCTCAGCTGCCATCATCACTCCCATGTCACTGCAGGGAAAGATCATCCGTAGAGAGCTTCCGCTGTTGTTATTGGGCACGACCGTTCTCTTGTCCATGACTCTCGATCCGCTGCTGCGTGGCGAAAGTTCGTTTATTGACCGCTCCGATGGTCTGATCATGTTGCTACTGTTCGGCATCTTTATTTATCTAACTGCAATCGACTTCGTCCGTCAGGATTATGACCCGCTGGTAGCCACCATCGGTGGGCTGGATATAGTTTCCCACGCTGAGAAGAGAATCAATTGGTTACTAGTACTCGGGGGTATTGTCAGTCTTGCGTTAGGCGGGCAGTTAACTATTGATCACGGTGCAAATCTTGCTGCATCTCTAGGTGTGCCACCGGTAATTATTGGCATGCTAGTGTTAGCGATAGGTACAAGCCTGCCTGAATTGATTACTTCGATATTCGCTGCCATGAAGGGCGAGGCCGACCTCTGCGTAGGCAATGTGATCGGCTCAAATATTTTCAATGGTTTATTCGTTCTGCCGATTAGTGCCTTAGTGAGTCCACTGATGGTTCCGGAGGGCGGGGACTTAGATATTTTGGTTTCTCTAATCTTTGCCGTTTTCCTAATTCCCATATTTATCTTCGGCAAAGGAATTATGAGTCGCCAGCTCGGGATACTGTTTGTGGTTTCCTATATTGGCTATATGACATTTAGAGTGCTTAGTATCTAGTCGATTTTCAAATTCCTCAAAATTCAATTTGTTCTATTGAGCGGTTAAGCCGAAGGGTAGGCTCAGCCAGCCCTCATCATCTTCATCGCTAACGACTGCCTCGACTTCACTAAGTCGGTCGGCAGAGATGTCGCCGCTGATCGTCAGAAACTCGATTACCGAATCTCGCCGTGCAGATCCAAGTGCAGCTAGTTCTTCTTCGGCAATATCCTCGGCCGCGATGAGCTGGTCGCGTAAGTCTGCAAGATAGGCGAGAGTGTCGAGCAGCCCCGGTGCTGCCGCCTGCAGCTTTGGAGTTGGCGTATGCATGAGACGAATTTCATCGAGTGTCATAGCTAATGTACGGGTAGTGTAGAGAGATTCAAGCACCACCATGCGTCTTTCAGTAAGAGATTCTTCTCCTGGGGGCTGGGCATCGAGAAGTGCTTCGATGTTGCCATCAACAGCTTGTTTTTGCAGTGCGGGCTTGTCTGCTGCAGTAGTAACAGATGGTATCTCAAGTCGTAGCTGTGGCCGCTGCTTCAATGCCTCACTAAGCTGTAACAAGACCTCTTGCTCGGGGCCTGCGATATCTGCGCGACCTGGTAGGAATCGAATCTGCTCGAGCTTAGCTTCGTCCCCATCACCACCGACAAGATTGCCGAGTAGACGAAACGGTGCCGCTACGATGTTAGTAAGGATATTGCTGATGGCTCGACGTATCGCCGGGCCGAAATTAAACTCTGGATCGTTCACATTCCCAGTGATCGGAACTTCCAGATCGATCACGCCGTTCCCATCCTTAAGAAGGGCGATGGCTAGGTCTAGAGGAAGGTCCATGGCGCCTGCTTGTTCTACGTGCTCACCGAGTATCAGCGAATTTAGTACAATTTGATTAATCGCGGTCAGTTCGCCTTCGGCGAGATTGTAGGAAAGACCGACATCCACCTTGCCTTTGGCGATCTCACGGCCAGCAAATTTAATCACATAAGGGGTCATGGATGGCATGTCGATGTTGCTGAAATTTACATCGATCTGACTCTGTTTGGTGAAGTTGAACGGATTCAAGCTGCTGACTATCTGCACTAGTCCGAAATCATCTACCTGTCCCTCTAGGTTGATGTCTGTAGCCTGATTGGAATTATTGGCGAAGCCTTGCGCGCTGCCAGCCAAGTTTTGGATATTTGCATCGAATGGTAAAGGAAGATTCCGATCGGTAAAATTGGCGCTGGAATTTTCTAGGCTGACCTTTCCGACAGTGATGGCAAGTGGTGCAGCTGAAGTTGTCGCTGTGCTCGTTGTTGTCGCCGCGAGTGTAGATTCTTCACTAGTCTTTATGCTGCGCCCAATATTACTTGAGCCGTCTTCATTGATTAGGACCCGGGCGAAGAAGTCCTCGAGCGCCACCTCCGAAATATCGAGCTTGTTGTCTGCAAGAGAGAGGCTTATAGCATCAATGCCAAGGCTAGTTAGCGAGAAGATTGTCTCGTTTAATTGTTGGTCGGAAATTACTACATCTTGAAAAGCAACGCCGCCACGAAATGAAAAGGGCTCATTCGAGTTCATAATTAGGTCGGCATTGAGATCTAAGCTTCCGGATTCCAGCTCCAGAAAAGCGAATTCGTTCACATAGGGTTGAACTAGATCGATTTTGATGTCTGTGAGACTTAGTGCGCTTTCTAATACCGGGCTAGGTAGTGCTTGTAGTTGTCCTTGCAATTCAATCTCTCCACCTGAGTCTAGAGCAATGCTGGTAGAAAGCGGAAATCGCGTTTCGTCTTGATTGTCGATCTCGGTGATGCTGGCATTCAGTGTCATGGCAGTTGCGAACGAAGTCTCTAGCGATTTGTCGCTGAAGCTGAAACGGTTATTCTCTGAAGAGAGTGATGCGAGAGAGATGAACCAAGGATTACTTGTTTCATCATTACCCCTTGAAGGTTTTTCGGTTGTGGGTCCGCTGTTCGAAATTAACTCGTTGATCATTTGCTGAAAATTTATTAGACCAGACGCATCGCGCATTGCGTTGATGTTCAACTCCTGGAGTGTCAGCGTATCGAACTCTGCACGCTTATCTGGAAGCGAAACGTGGCCTTCATTTAGCGAGAGGCTAGTTATCTCGATAAAGGGCGAGCTCTTGCCGAGTTGCGTCGTGGTGAGCTCGTTTATTGAGAACTCAATGCTATCGACCAGTATGTTTGGTTCTTGTTGCGATAGATCGATATCGTAATTGAAATCAAGGTTGATGTGCCCGTTATCGAGCTGGAAGGGTAGCGTGTCTTGTAGGTAACGCGAGATGGGTAGCAGGCTGAAATTTTCTAGGGAAAATTCTCCTTGTAAGCTTAAGGGGTTCATCGAGAATCCCCCGCTCCATGTGAGCAGCGCATCTTCCTCGAAGTTGATAGATAGAGCGTTGTTTCCCGATCTCTTGGGCAGGGTGGAGAAGTTGTCTATCTGCGCCTGTACGAGTACTAGACTAGTGGAGAAGGGCGTAGTGGGGACTTCGTCGGTAACATGGGTGCTGATATTAGACAGATGGAGACTTAGAATCTCCAAGGGAATTAGTTCTCCAGCCTCGGAAGGATTGGCTTGGGTTTCCGGCACGTCCGCCGCAGTGCTAGCCCATCTCTGGGCAAGCCGTGAGACAGTGTCGTCCTCCACATTGTTGCGTGTGTAATAAATATCGAGGTCGGCGATACGGACCTCGGCAAACTGCAGTTTCAATAGAGCGAGTCGGCTCGCTTGGAAGTTGATCTGCAAATTACCTAGCTTGAGAAGTGTTTCTTGATCGGGATCGGCAAGGCTAAGTTGCTCAATCTCAAAATAGAAGCTAAATGGGTTGAAATAGACGGACTCGACTTCGGATGTAAGCCAGAGCCGTTCATCTAAGACCTTCTCCAGCTGCGATTCGGCCAGCCAAGGAAGCAACAAGAAACCGAACAGGGCATAGCCGAGCAGCAGCCCACCTAGCCAAGCCAGTAGTCGCCTTCGGGTCTGGATAAAGATGCTTAGAGTGTTCATTAGGTCCCTCGTGTGCCGGACGTGAAGCTAGCAACTATTGGGCTTGGAGTAAAAACCTATTTCTCCTCGCCTGAGCAATAAGATAGCTGGAATTTCAATTCCTATGGAAAAAACTACCGAATCACGTGCTATGCTATTCTCAGAATAACAAGCTAGAGAGACCTATCATGAGTTTAAGCAACGAATTCCTTGAAGATCTAGAACTCCTCAACCTATTCAATCTTGACAGTTCACAAGGTGGAATAAAAATTCATCATGAGGCGGCTCCCGAGCGTATTGCCTCGGCAAAGCGCCTATTTACGAAGAACATCACCACGCTGGAAGATGGCGGCTACCTTACACCTCTAGGTCTTGAGGCTGCCGCACATACGCAGGCGCTGGTGACTATGCTGCAGACAAAGCCTTAGCTTCAGTTGGATCTATCCCTGTTCTTAGCTCGATTAAGAGCCATTCTTTGTTAGAAGGTGTCGATGTGCCCGTCGCTCTAGTCGCATTAATGTTCCCCGACTATAATTGGGCAGCTCTATGGAGATAAATACATGAAGACAAGTCTCGTTCTAAGTTTTATCTGCCTGTGTATCACAGGTTTCGCTTTTGCGGCTGAGTCCAAGCCGGATGCTATTGCCGACCCCATACCAAAGAAGGTCGAGAAGGGCGGCATGTCTGTCATTGCCCAAGAATTTGTTCGGCTCCCACAGACGCTGGATACAAATAATTCAACGCGGACCAACGATGCCTACGCGCGATTACAGTATATGCAGCCGATACCGGATGGATCGGGGCGACTCGCTATTAATGAGTTGCGCGGTGTGCTCTATATTTTTGATGAGGCGGAAAATACGCTTGATGTGTTTCTAGATCTTCGAGATGCGAAATTCGGTTTCGACAATTCTATGCAGCCTAATGAAACCGGCCTAGCAGGATTTGCCTTTCATCCTCAGTTTGCTAAAAAGGGTCTTCCCGGATATGGAAAATTCTACACGGGATTTAGCGTTAGATCAGACAGCGGAGTCGCAAACTATCTGGACGAAAATTCAGAAAATCATGAGAGCGTGATACGCGAATGGACGGCATTTGATGCAAGCGCCAGTGTCTTCTCCGGCACATCGAGAGAGATTTTTCGCATCGGCCAGTTTGCAGAAAGTCATAACATTGGCACCTTGGCATTCAATCTTGCGGCGGCCCCTGGAGATTCAGACTACGGTCTGCTCTTTGCCAGTTTTGGAGATGGCGGCGGGGCAAACGACCCAGATGAGAACGGTCAATCTCTCGCAACGCCTATGTCATCCATCATTCGTATCGATCCCTTGAATGCCGGTCGTGGTGCGAGCTACGCAATACCAGATGACAATCCATTTGTAGATAGTCCTGGCGCGGCAGCTGAAATCTGGGCCTACGGACTGCGCCATCCACAACATTTTTCATTCGATAGTGATGGCACCATGTACATAGCCGACATCGGGCAGAATCAGATCGAGGAAATTAACATTGGTGTGAAGGGTGCAAACTATGGCTGGCGTTTGCGTGAGGGCATGTTCGCTACCGCCTTTGGTATTGGCAATGTCCGGCCGAATCCAGTCTATCCTAAGCCGCGCGACCTTCAAGAATTCTCCTATCCAGTCCTACAATTCGATCACGACGAGGGCAGAGCCGTGGGGGGTGTCTTTGTATATCGAGGGGCAGGAATTCCTCAGCTCGTGGGCAAGGTCGTATTCACCGACATGGTCAGTGGCCGCGTCTTCTACGCCGAGAGCAAATCTCTGCAGGCAGGCAAGCCTAGTACTATGCAGGAGCTACGCATTCAAATAGACGGCAGTGAGGTTAATATTGCCGAGGCCGTTGGCATGGACAATTCATATCGCGATGGCAAACGCGCGGATCTAAGGCTAGGTGTTGATGCGGATGGGGAGCTGTATCTGTTAACTCAATCCGATGGTTGGGTGCGAAAATTAATTGCAGAATAGTGGTTACAGAATTAATCGACCTTCAAGTACTTCGGGTGTTCTATGATAAAGGTGTACGAGGAGCAGGAATCGAGTAAGCTTAGCGATTCGAAACAGTAGCCTTCTTGAACCCATAAACACAGTATTATGAATAGCAATACACCGATCTATCCCCACGGTAATGTGGAAGAAATAGCCGACGATCTCTTCATGTTGCGCGGCAGCATCAAGATGAATCCTCTAGTTAGGATTACTCGTAATATGGGTATCATCAAAAACGGCGACGAGTTGTCTCTGATAAACCCTCTGCGTGTTAATGAGAAAGTGGAGGCGCAGATTGCAAAGCTGGGCAAGATTAAACATATTATCCGGCTGGGATGCTTTCATGGAGTAGACGATCCTTACTATGTCGAAAAATTTGGTGCGCAAATGTGGGCGCAGCTAGGTGGTACTACCTATGCAGTGCCTAAGATCGATAAAGAGTTGGATAGTATCGCACCGCTGCCATTCGAAGATGGAGAGATATTCGAGTTTGCAGGGACGACACAGCCGGAATGCGCACTGTTGATAAGGCGAGGAACAGGAACTCTCTTTACCTGCGACGCAATTCAGAACTACGGAAATTACAGTTATAACAATATTCCAGCGAAGATATTATTGCCCTTCATCGGCTTTCCTCGTGCCACGATTGTCGGCCCTATGTGGCTAAAGTATCAAACTCAGGAAGGCGAGACTCTGGAGCTGGAATTTCGAAGATTATTGGAGCTGAGGTTTGATAAGCTGCTTGCGGCTCATGGTACTTTGTTGGAAACGGGCGCACATGCAGCGGTAGAAAAAGCGATTAACAAGGTGTTTGAGAAAAAGAAATAGAACAAACTTTAAAAAACCAATGTCAGCGAAGGAAGCATCCATGGCTTTACCAGAATCTCTGCGAGAAAAAATTTCGCTACCCGTTGTTGGGGCGCCTCTCTTTATCATTTCCAATCCCGATCTTGTTATTGCTCAGTGTAAGGCTGGTATCATCGGCGCTTTCCCCGCGCTAAATGCGCGGCCTGTCGAGGTCTTGGATCAATGGCTCACGCGAATTACCGAGGAGCTAGACGCGCACAATCAGGCGAATCCCGACAATCCAGCCGCACCGTATGCGGTGAATCAGATCGTACACAATTCCAATGGCCGACTTATGCACGATGTCGAGATGTGCGTGAAACACAAAGTGCCAATTGTCATTACATCACTAGGTGCTCGCCCGGAAGTATTCGAGGCGGTTCACTCCTACGGCGGAATATGTTTGCACGACGTTATCAATAATCGCTTTGCTCACAAGGCTATTGAGAAGGGGGCCGATGGACTTATTTGCGTAGCAGCAGGCGCCGGTGGTCATGCTGGCATTCTCTCACCTATGGCCTTTATTCAAGAAGTGCGCGAATGGTTCGACGGTCCGGTACTCTTATCCGGCGCTATAGCGACCGGTGACGGCGTGCTCGCCGCGCAGGCGATGGGTGCCGATCTTGCTTATTTGGGTTCTGTGTTCATCGCGACTGAAGAGGCAAATGCCGACCCGGCCTATAAGCAGGCCTTGGTTGACTATGCGGCAAGCGACATCGTGTACACCAACCTTTTTACTGGTGTTCATGGGAATTATCTGAAGCCTTCAATCGAGGCGGCAGGCATGGATCCTGATAACTTGCCCGAGGGTAAGTTATCTGAGATGGACTTCGGCTCCGGAGGCAGTAGCAAGTCCAAGACATGGAAAGATATTTGGGGCTGTGGTCAGGGTATCAACGCGATCAAGGCGGTATCATCTGTTGCCGATTTAGTTGCGCGACTGAGAAGTGAGTACGACGCAGCGAAGCAGCGTATAAGTTAATGGCTCGACATAGAGTTAAAATTAAGAGGCAAGAATTGCTATTTTTTGGCCTTGATGGGTATAACTACATCGCTAAGGTTTTGCTCTACAATTTGGCGAATTTCAAGCGCTAGCTCACGGTAGAAATTTTTCTCCGGAGAGCTGTTCCTCCAGGCTAGTACATGGTTTCGCACTACATTTACTCCTTCGACGTCTGCGATTCGCAGTTCATTTTCCTCTCGAATTTCAGACTTTACGTAGAGAGCGGGCAGAAATGCAGTCCCCATACCCATCACCACCATCTGTCGTAGTGTGTCTAGACTCGTGCCCTCGAAATCACGGCGCACTTCCGCACCGACTTTCTCGCAAAGCTCAGCGATTTGGCGGTGAAATAGGTGATGCTCACCGATAGTCAGTACCTGTTCTCCAAGTAGGTCTTTGCGATTGAGGCGTGGCTTCTTTGCGAGCCTGTGTTCTCTCGATACTGCGAATTTGAGTGGCTCTCGAAACAATGGAAATACCGTTAGCTCTTTCGACATAACCGGTTGTGTGCTGAGTATGAGGTTATATCGCCGATCCAATAGTCCGGCCTCCAGGTCGCTAGGAGGCTCTTCACAAACGTAGAGTTTCAGATCTTGATGCTGTGCGTGGATTGGGCCGAGAATGTGCGGTAGTAGATAGGGGCCTAGAGTAGGTGGGACCCCTAACTTATAGGTGCCAATCCCGCCGCCTGAAAGCGTACCCGACTTGCTGGCGAAACCGTGTACCTCCTCGAGTATTCGCTTGGCGCTTGGCAACAACTCCTGCCCCTCTACGGTCGTGGTTGTTCCTTTCTTGGTGCGCTCGAATAGCTGCAGACCGAGTAATTCTTCCAAGATTGCGATCTGATTGCTGAGAGCAGGCTGGGTAACGTCCAAGCGAAAGGCGGCCTGCCGAAAGCTCCCGCTTTCAGCGATCGCGGTGAAGTAGCGAATCTGTTTCAAGCTCAGGCGGTCCGTGATTTCCATCTGTTCCCTCACTATATGTGATAAGAAAAAATTATAACAATATAAATAAATACCTCTAACAATTATCACTTTCAGCGACCTAGAATTCAAGCCGTCATCAAATTTAATGAATAAATTGTTCTTAGGAGCTTGGTAATGGAAAAAGTAATCTCGGGATTCCTGCGCTTTAAATCGTCCGACTATGCGCAGCGCAAGCAACTTTTCACCGAGCTTGCCAACGGTCAGAGTCCAGAAGTTTTATTCATTACCTGTGCGGATTCGCGTATCGATCCTAATATGGTGACGCAGACCGAGCCCGGCGATCTATTCATCATACGTAATGCTGGCAATATCGTTCCGCCGCATTCGAAACAAGCCGGTGGTGTTACGGCATCGATCGAATTTGCTGTTACTGCGCTGGGTGTTAGGCACATAGTTGTCTGCGGGCATACTGATTGTGGCGCGATGAAGGGAGCACTTAATCCAGAGGGCCTAGATGGACTGCCGCATGTTAAAGAATGGCTGGATCATTCGAGGGGCGCGGTAGATGTTGTAAAAGCTAAGCGCGGTCAAGCAACTATCGATGAGCTGGGTGATGTGACAGAAGAGAATGTTCTTCTTCAGATGCAGCACCTGCGTACTCATCCAGCAGTTCTCGGCCCCCTAAGTACTGGCGAGGTCGATTTGCACGGCTGGGTGTATGACATCGAGCACGGCACAGTAAACGCGTATTGCGAAGACAAGAAGGCGTTTGTTCCAGTAGAAGAGCGCTATGCAGGCCTTATTAAGGAGATCGCTGCGACGGAAGAGTCAGAGACTGCTTAGTTCCAATATGACGCGGGCGATCTTGATCCCGATTTCTGCAATTACTTACGAGTTAATATACAAAGGTAGTCAGCATGCTTGGTATACATACTAATAACCTACGCGGTGATTTATTTGGTGGCCTTACTGCCGGAATTATTGCGCTGCCATTAGCGCTTGCCTTCGGTGAGGCGTCGGGTGCCGGCCCTATCGCTGGGCTTTATGGCGCGATCATAGTCGGCTTCTTTGCTTCCTTGTTCGGTGGTACTGATTCTCAGATCTCAGGTCCTACAGGGCCTATGGTCGTTGTGTTTGCGGGTGTATACGCCACGCTAAATGGATCGCCCGAGTTAGTTTTCGCAGTTGTCGTACTTGCCGGCTTGATACAAATAATCTTTGGTGTTCTGCGGTTTGGGCAATACATACGGCTCGTTCCCTATCCTGTGGTATCCGGATTCATGAGCGGGATCGGTTGTATCATTATCGCATTACAATTCAGTCGTCTGTTCGGGCGCGAGCCTGAAGGCACTGGGATAATTCCCGCGTTGGCGGCTATACCTGGATCGGTTTTAGATCCGAATTTCGTGGCTTTGGGTATTGGCTTATTAACATTGTTCGTTGTGTTTAAGTGGCCCAAGGCTTGGGGGAAATTAGTTCCTCCACCCTTGGCTGCGTTGATAATCGGAACACTTGCTAGTGTCGTGATTGGTGGAGCACCTATTCTGGGAGACATTCCTACAGGTTTGCCTGGTTTCATTATGCCTTCGTTCAGCCAAGACACACTGCTTATAGTTGTGGAGGCTGCTTTTATTCTCGCTATATTAGGCGCGATTGACAGTCTGCTAACTTCTTTGGTCGCAGATAATATGACCCGCACCAGGCACGATTCGAACCGAGAACTTGTCGGTCAGGGGATAGGTAATACGGTTGCTGGACTATTCGGCGGTGTTCCTGGTGCGGGAGCAACGATGCGAACGGCCGTAAATATTCGTACCGGTGGGCTAAGTAAATTATCGGGCATGACGCATAGCCTTTTACTCTTAGCAATAGTGGTTTCCTTAGGTCCACTTGCCTCGCAGATTCCCCATGCTGTGTTAGCCGGCTTGCTGGTTAAGACCGGCTACGACATTATCGATTTTTCCTATCTGCGGCGTGCGCACAAGGGGCCTCGTTGGGACTTGGCTCTTATGGTGCTAGTTGTTTTCCTTACCGTATTCGTTGACTTAATCACGGCGGTTCTTGTGGGTGTGGTCATGGCGGCCTTAGCGTTCGTGAAGCAGATCGCCGATGCGCAACTTGAAGCACTTGGAGATGTGACTAATAGGGGTTTGTCCGTTGACCTCACGGCAGAAGAAGAAGCATTGCTAAGTAGAGCAGGAGATAGAGTAACTCTTTTCGACTTTGGCGGCCCTCTGAGTTTCGGTGCTGCGGCTGATCTTGGGCATCATGTGCGAGAGAAGGCGAAAGACAAGTCGGCAATGATCTTAGACTTTAGTCGAGTAACACATGTAGATGTATCTGCGGCAAGAGCCATGGAAACTATTGGCAGCGATGCACATGCCGCTAATAAGGAAGTCTATGTGTCAGGTATGAACGAGGAGGTTCGTACTATGTTGAAGGGGCTTAACAATGAGTATTGCTTATCACATGGCGATAATTTCACTACTCGTTTTGACGCGATTAAGGATGCTGTTGAATTCGTAGAAGAAGCTGCCTCCAACGGAACAAGTGAAGACTCGTCTGTAAGCGGGGAGACCACAGGCTAGACAACACAAGTCATATCTTTCTTCATTTTGGAAAATGGTTTTTGAAGCCGCTTGTTTTAGACTAGCGGCTTTTTTGTCTCAATATTTCGGTTTTTGAACCAGAGGGAATCAAGGTAGGGCTATCTCGTCACTCTCCTGTGCTCGTGCGGGTAAAAAATTTCTGCGCGTTTCCTTACTTCGAATTTGCTCGAGCCAGAATACGCCATCGAAGGGCGCACTATTGCCGCGTGTGCCGAGGAAGTCCATATCACCGTCGCCGTCGAGGTCTCGGGCAATAAACTTGTCGAACATACCGCGTTTGCGTCTGGAGATATCGTGGAGTGTCCATGCTGATTTTGCTTCGCCGGGGTTCTCGAACCAAGCGAGTCGACCTAAGGCATCCGACTTATCAACTGCTCCATCGCCAGTGCGTGGGCCTCGGCTATAGCTGCCAACCATGACGTCGGTGTCGCCATCGTTATCGATATCCGCGATCTCCATGCCGACTAGACCGTCGGGAAAAATGCTGCCGATAGTGTAAGCATTCCAGGTGTTATCTATGTGTTCGGGCTGTTCGATCCAGATGAGCTCGCGACCGCTTATGCCGATTATATCGAGCCCGCCATCGCCGCTCAGGTCGGTGTACTCGAGATTGAATCCGCTCATTTTTCCGCCATTGATGCCGATTGCGTGCTCTGCAAAGTCTAGCGAGCCAGTGCCTAGATTTTCGAAATAGACCAGTCGAACATCCCCGCGTGCACCGACTACTATGTCCATGTCGCCATCGCTATCCAGATCGACTGGCTCAGCGTTCTGCGGAATACTGTAGTTGCCGAGCACTCTGCGTTGCCAGCTGTCGCCAGATAGTGGATCTCCAGTGAGTTTATACAGTTCTACAGGGGTAGAGCGGGCGTAGTCTTCTGGTCCTGGTGACTGTGCTCCCTTATTTGGGGCGGTGAGTTCGGCTATGCCGTCTCCATCGAAATCGGCAGCGAATACGCGAATATAGGAGCCACGCCCCTGTGTCATCGGCAGGATGAGTCTTGGCCAAGTGGCCGTGCGTGCGTTCGATCCTGGATTCTGTAGGTAGATAAGATGTGACTGTTCTGCGGCAACAACCACATCGAGATAGTTATCGCCGTTTAGATCTACAACGACCGCATCCTCGGGCGCGGGCGCGTCGCTGCCTTCGGCTATGGTGATATTCAGCCACTGCCGTGGATGGGCTGAGCCAAAAGCAATTCTAACAGTCCCTTCCGGAGGAGGAATGAAGCCCGGTGTGTGGATAGCCGAATCATACTCGTCGTCGGATTCGTGCACAGATATGATGTCTTCATGACCATCACGGTCAATGTCACCCATTACAAGACCGTCGCTTCCACTGAGTGCGAAGCCAGCGAGTTCAGGATCGTCGATAATATGCTCCTGCCAACTTATATAGCTGCCATCACTAGATTGTGCGCTGCTGAGAGATTCGCTAATTAGGTTTTGGGCTAGGATAGGACCGCTTAGACAAAGTGGGACTAG
>TARA_B110000858_G_scaffold19935_2_pt1 | contig 20559 bp, 19 predicted proteins | sample TARA_B110000858 | Tara Oceans TARA_B110000858 (sample SAMEA4398247) | marine metagenome | biome: Polar Biome; feature: [SRF] surface water layer (ENVO:00010504); material: water (ENVO:00002006), including particulate matter (ENVO:01000060) such as... | depth 5 m | reverse complement strand
AATGGATTGAATTATGTTCCGAGAATAGTTTCTCCAATTAATTCAGATTTTTCTCTAGGTATAAGTCTTCCAATTGGTGCATCACTTGTTAATAGTAATTTTGCTTCTCCTTTGGGAATTAACTACGCTGCGGCAATTGACATTCATTCCGGATTTCTAGGTACTAGAGACTCTCGGAATAGATTTGGTGCTTTTTTTGGTTTAGGATTTGGATCATATGATCTTTATTATCTCACTGATGATATTGCAGGTATAAGGATAGATCGTGAAGCCAGTTATGGGCCTTATGCTCACTTTGGGTTTCGCACCCGATATTATGGTCAAAACGTTTCTATTGTATTGAGTAATTGGAGAGGCGTCAACATGAGTAATGGTAAAACGCAAGTGTTTTCTCTCAAGTTAATTTACGAATTCAATGATTAAGTAGCTTTTTTAGTGTTTGAGCTATAGTTTTTCCCTCAGCTTTACCTGCCAGAGATTTAGTTGAATGTGCCATTAATTTGCCAAAATCATTTTGATTATTTGCTCCGTGCTCTATTATGAGACTTTTAAGTATGGTCTCTAATTCATCTCCTTCTAGCATGGGAGGTAAATAACTGGATATGACTCCTAGTTGCTCCTTTTCTATATCGGCTAAATCATTTCGGTTTTGTTTTTTAAATATTTCAAGACTTTCTAATCTTTGTTTCTTGAGTTTTTGAAGAATAGAGATCTCTTGAATGGATGTGAGTTCACCATTTTGGCCTGGGGATGATTTCTCATTTTTTACTGCAGTAAGAATAGCTCGAATCGTATCTAGTTTAACTTTAGCTCTAGATCTTAAAGCTTCTTTGAGATCATTACTAAGTTGTTCATCTAAGGATTTAATCAACATTGTCATGCAGGAATGAATTGTGAGACATAAATTCGATATCATCATCTTGGCCGCTTATCCCAAGGTTGCTTTTCTTGCTTTCTTGAGAATGCGGAGCATTTCCTTCAGGTATATCAACACCATTTCTTTCAAAACTCGGCGTCTGCCATTCTTCTTCAGCCATCGCTACTAATTCGATGTTTTTACCAAATTGATGATTAAAATTTTGTAAATAAGCCCTTCTTTGATTCGCAAGCCTTTGCATGCTATCATCAATACTGTCTTGATCAGGATTAATTGGGGATAAAGACTCTTGACTTAAAGGTTCCTCATTTCTTAGTGTGAAAGGAGAATCTAAATCTTTTATTTTTTCGTTTTTTTCTCTACTTGATGAAGTATTATTAACAGAATAATCATCTAATTTATTAGCGGAACCATCAGGGATGATGCTTTCGGTCAACTCGTCTGCAGTTTGAGTTTTTATAATTTTTTCCGATTTTTCATTTGGGTCAAGAAGCTCATTCTCCAATGCTCTTAGGTCTTCTAATGAAAATTGTTGGATAACTTTTCTTTCTCTTTCTGAATCTTTTTCTTCTAAATCGGCTATTTCCGTTAGGTTTTTAATTTCATCTAAGGTTTCTTTTTTCTCTCCATATTCTGAATTGGTGTTATCAATTATTCTGGATTCATGATCATTTTTATTCTGATTAATTTCGGAGAGGATATCGTGTGTGTCCTCAAAGGATTCTTCGATTTTTTTCTCTACCTCGAATTCTATATGCTCTTCTTTTGATTCCGGTAATATTTCGGGAATCAATTCGTCAATCGGCGCATCCATACTAAATGCATCAAAAACTTTAGGGGAAGGTTCATCCTGAATTAAAGGTTCCTCAAAAGCTTCTTCATTAATCGTAGCGCTGAGATCGATCTCAATTTCTGTTAAGTCATAATTATGAATATTTGAAATTGGATCTTTTACTTTCGGGGTATTCTTCTCTTCAGGTCTCTCAGCTTCATCATTTAGCTTATCTTCTTCATTGTCAAATCTGATCTTTATTTCACTATCATCATCTTCTAATTGATAAATAACTTGTTCTTCCTCACCATCTATTTGATAAGATTCTAGCCCTAATGGCTTTTCTGCTGGGTCCTCATTGTCATCTTGATTGGTATTTGATTTAGTTTGATTTTTTTTACTTTCAGGGGGCCCAAACAAATTAAACTGAGTGGATTTATCTTCATCCTTAGAGACATTTAGGTTCCTTTGAATTTCATCAGTATTAGATTCGCCACTGACGCTATCGAGTTCATGAACAATAAATTCCTGCTGGGTTGGCTTAATTATTCCAACGGGGTTTGATGCATTGAATCCAGTCGCAACTATAGTTACTTGTACCGCATCATTTAATTGTTCATCTTCACCAATTCCCATTATTATATCAACTTGCTTACCTGCCTGACTTTGGATGTAATCATTTATTTCCCCAATTTCATCAAAAGTAATTTCATGCTCTCTATTTCCCGAGACAATTAAAAGAAGAACATGACGTGCTCCTTGAATGTGATTATCATTTAACAATGGAGAGTCCAGGGCGCCTTGAACGGATTTTATAGCTCGTTGAGATCCGCTGGCTTTTGATGAACCCATTATGGCAGTCCCGGAGTCTTTTAAGACTGTCTTTGCATCACGTAAGTCAATATTAACATTGTAATGGTGTGTTATGACTTCTGCTATGCCTTTTGCTGCAGTGGCTAATACTTCGTCTGCCTTATTAAATCCTGTTTTAAATCCTAAATTCCCATAAACTTCACGAAGTTTATTATTGTTTATTACAATTAATGAATCTACATGCTCTTTTAACTTTTCTATTCCTGTTTCAGCTTGCCTCAAGCGAAGTCCTCCTTCAAAGTGAAATGGAACTGTAACAATGCCAATAGTTAAAACACCCATTTCTCGTGCAGCTTTGGCAATAATAGGAGCTGCACCTGTGCCCGTTCCGCCCCCCATTCCTGCGGTTATAAAAACCATTTTTGTAGTTGTCCCAAGGATGGATTGTATGCTACTGTAGCTCTCTATAGCTGCTTTTTCACCAACTTCAGGGTTAGCTCCAGCGCCGAGCCCTTCTGTTAGGTTTACGCCAAGCTGAACCTTATTTTCAACCGAACTATATTCTAGAGCTTGAACGTCAGTATTACATACAATAAAATCAACTCCTCGAATGCCTTGTGACTTCATATAATTTACGGCATTAGAGCCACCACCACCAACACCAATAACTTTGATCACTGATGATCTATGTTTAGGCATATCAAAATCTAATGTATTTACTTCTTCCATTGTGTTTTTATCAATCATCAATTAGTTCAATAAATTTGTCTACCCATCGTTTAAACCAATCAGCTTGCTTTGGCGTTCTTGCAACGGGGTCAACTTCTGATTTTTGCTCAATTTTTACGCTTTCTAAAATATCTTCTGTGGGGTCTTTAGTTCTGGTTTCATGCGATTCGGAAATTTCTTCTTGATTTATTTTATTGTTTTCAAAATTTTCCGAAGTATTAAACTCTTCATTTTCTATATTTTCAAGAGGGTCTATGAAATTGATTTCTTTTCTGCTTGACAAGCCCTGCATTAGAAGTCCAACGGCTGTTGAGTAAATAGGGGAATTCAGTTCCTTATCCACAGCTTCTTTTGAGGCAAGATGTTCATTTGGGTAACCAATTCTGGTATCCATTCCTGTTAAATATTCAACTAATTGTTTTATGTGTTTAAGTTGACTTCCTCCTCCTGTAATTACAACTCCTGCAATTAACTTTTTTGAAGTTTGATCATGGCCATAATTTTTAATCTCAGTAAATACTGCATTTATTATTTCTGTGCATCTAGCATGAATAATTCGGCTGAGATTTTTTAGGCTTATTTCTTTTGGATCTCTTCCTCTGAGTCCAGGGATGGATACAATTTCAGTCTCTTTATTTTCCCCTGGCCAGGCAGAGCCAAATTTAATTTTTAATAGCTCAGCTTGTTTTTCAATTATGCTGCACCCTTCTTTAATATCATTGGTAATAATATTACCTCCATGAGGAACAACAGCTGTATGTCTTATGATGCCGTCTTTAAAAATGGCAACATCTGTTGTGCCACCTCCAATATCAACTAAAACAACTCCGGCTTCTTTTTCTTCTTGGCTTAAAACAGCGTCCGCACTGGCAAGGGGTTCCAGATTAACAGTATGTAATTCAAGATTAGAGCTTTTTACACATCGGGCTATATTCCTAATGCTTGTAATTTGACCAACAACTATATGAAATGTTGCTTCAAGTCTTCCGCCAAACATTCCTCTTGGCTCTTTTATTTCTCCTTGTCCATCAACTTTATATTCTTGGGGTAAAACATGGATGATCTCTTCACCTGGCATCATTACCAGTTTGTGGACATTATCAGTTAGACGATCTAGGTCAGAATTATTAATAACTGATTCCGCATCTTCACGAGTAACATAGTCACTATGCTGGAGGCTTCTGATGTGCTGTCCTGCTATGCCCACTGCTACAGAGTTAATTTTTATTCCTGAGCTCGATTCAGCCGCTTGAATGGCTTTTTGAATCGAGTCTATAGTTTGAGTTATATTTACAACTACCCCTCTTTGTACTCCAAGACTTAGGGCTGAACCGTGGCCAATTACTTCGATTTTCCCTAAATCGTTTCTCCTTCCAATTAGTGCTACTATTTTTGTAGTCCCAATGTCAAGCCCAACTGCGATTCTATTCATTTCCATATTTTAATTATTGAGTGTGTAAACAACTTGTCCTTTAAATCTCAAGTCTAATTTTGATAATTTATCGATGTCATTATTTTGAAGCAAATAAGCATAAACTGCATTTGCTTTATGTGCCTTGTTATCAAAAAATCCAGGTTCCCCCCATAGTATTTCATGATTATGCCATTCAGGGCTTACAGTGTAATTTCCATTTTTATCTCTATGAATTGAGGTGACTCCATTTGGAAATGCTTCATGTTTCAAAGCGTTTTCTATAAAAATGAGTGCTTCTAGTCTTGAGTTTGAGTCTTCAAATCCAGTCAAAACTGGTAGCTTATCTGACGCATGAATAGATAGTGGAAACAAATCCCCATTCTTATCTAGATAGTTCATTTTTTTATCGCTCACCATTCTTGCTATTGCTGACTTTTGAATTAGATTTATTTTGAGCAGGCCTTCCCATGTTGAAAATACTTCTGCATCTCTTATGTGGGGGTGTTTACACAATATTTCTTCCAACAATCCAATGTTGATTTCTTCTATGAATACACTATCACCGAAAAGGTTAAATGAATCGAGCGTATTATAAAGGTCAGAAGGAATTATGAAAATTTGATTATTAGGTTGTTGAAGGGAAATCCGATGTCCAATCAATAATCGATTTCTCCTTATGTCAGTACTTTCCCTAAAGGCCCAAATCATTCCTAATGAAACTATTATCCACGTTAAAAATGTTATGATTAGTTTACTAACTCTCATTTTTCGACTTTTTAATACAATCAACTATAAAGGGAACAAGACGATTGATATCGCCAGCACCGGCAGTTATCTGAACACAATTTTTTTGATCACATAACCATTTAGTGCCATTCTCAAATGATATTATATTTGATTTAGGAATTAGGTTTACTAATTTTTGAGAATTTATTCCAGGAATGGGCTTCTCCCTAGCTCCATATATTGGCAGAATGCCGAGCATATCTATCTCGGAAAGTACTTCTTTAAAGCTTTCTAAAAAATCTTGAGTTCGAGAGAATAAATGAGGTTGAAATAACATGGCAATTGGTTTGCCTGGGAATATTTTTTTAACAGAATTAATTAATTTTTTTATTTCTGTGGGGTGATGTGCATAATCGTCAATGTAAATGTTATTTGTATTATTTATTAATATTTCGAATCGACGTTTGACTCCTTTAAAGGATTCTATACCGTTTATTATATTTTCAGCTGAGACTCCTACTTGATAGGCTAGAGTCGCTGCAGCAATGGAATTTTCAATATTATGCTCTCCAGCCATTCCCGAATGAACATTTTTGTATCTTTTTCCATCTAGAATTAGATCAAAAAACTGAGACCCCTCATCAGATAAAATATTATCTGCTCCGAATTTGTGATCTCCTAATCCATATGTGTCTCCTGATATGGTTTTAATGTCCTTGTGTATAAAGCATTTTTTAGATTTTTTGGCAAAATCTTCGAATGCTTTTTCTAATTGAGTTTGAGTTTTATAATAATCTAAATGATCAGGGTCGGTTGAAGTTATTACTGATAAGCTTGGTTCTAGATGCAAAAAAGATCTGTCAAATTCATCAGCCTCTACTATCGTTATGCCAGCTTCTCCTTCAAGATAATTGCTTTCAAAGTTTTTACTGATCCCTCCGAAAAAGCCTTGAACTGGTATCCCAGAATTACTTATTATCCAAGCTAATAAGCATGATGTGGTCGTTTTTCCATGAGTCCCTGCAACTGCAAGGCACACTCCTTGTTTAGCTATGTAGCCTAATAACTCAGCTCTTTTAATGATTTTCAGATTTTTATTTAAAGCATCAACAATCTGAGGATGGTTTTTTGAGATGGCAGGTGTATAAACCACTAACTTTTCTGAATCATTTATAAAATTGGTTAACTTTTTTTCGTAACGAATATTTGCACCTTCTGCTTCTAAATATTTTGTGATATCACTTTCGATTGCGTCATATCCGCTAACAACAATATTCTTGTTAAGAGCCCACCTAGCTAATGCAGACATTCCTATTCCTCCGATACCAATGAAATCGATGGATGAGAATTTTAATTTTTCCATAACCAATGATTTTCAAGTTGATTAAGAATTTCTGCCGCCGCATTTGGCTTTGATATATTTAAAGCATTAGATCTGAGTGATACAAGTTTCTTAGTATTAGTAATAAGCTCGCTTACTATTAATCCTAAGTCACTTTCTGAATTTTTTTCATTGATAAAAATAGCAGCCTTTTGGTCCACTAGGCTTCGAGCATTCTGCGTCTGATGATCTTCTGCAACATTAGGAGAGGGTATAAGAATAGCAGCGCATCCTGCACAACATATTTCACTAATTGTTCCAGCTCCAGCTCGAGAAATTACAATATCCGCAGCAGTATATGCTTTATCCATATTTTTTAAAAATGGCTCAATCTTTAAGTATTTAGATTTAGATATTGTCCCACTTAATTCATCTATATAATATTCTCCGCATTGCCATAGAATTTGAATTTTTTTATTCTCCCAAAGATTTAAGTTATTCTGAACACTCTTATTTATGGCTCTTGCGCCTTGGCTTCCTCCCAGTATTAATATTAATGGTAGCTTAGGGTCAAATCCTAAAAGGGTTTTTGCTCTGGAAGAATTTTTTTTGTGCAAATCGTTTGATTTGATATTGGCGATATTTTCTCTAACTGGATTTCCAGTTAAGTGTATTTTTTTTTCAGAAAAAAACCTTTCCATTTTTGGATATGCAACACAGATTATTCGTGCTTTTCGACTTAAGATCCTATTTGTCCATCCAGCAAGACTATTTTGCTCTTGTATGATTGTAGGTATACCCAGTAATTGGGCAACAAATAAACTTGGCCCACTTACATAGCCTCCTGTTCCGATTACCGCATCTGGTTTTATTTTTTTTAAAAATTTAAAAACTTTGATAATACTGGAGATCAACTTTATTGGTAGATCAATATTTTTTAAAATAGATTTTCTTTGAAAACCCGCAATATTTATTCCGAATATCGGAAATCCAGCTTCTGGAATTCTTTCCATCTCCATTCGGCCATTGGCCCCAATAAATTGAATCAAAGCATCGGGATATTTTTTAATAATTTCCTTAGCAATACTTACGGCAGGAAAAATATGCCCTCCTGTACCACCACCAGAAATTACTATTTTCGGCCCTCTATGCATTGCTCTGAATATTTAAAGATTTTATTTCCATATCTTGAAATATTTGAATATCGGGATCTGCATTATCTCCATCACCTCTACCTCTGCTTACTGAGAGTATGATTCCAATTGCAATGCAAGTCATCCAAATAGACGACCCTCCTGCACTTACCAATGGAAGAGTTTGGCCTGTAACTGGTAATAAGTTTGTTGCTACAGCCATATTTATCATTGCTTGAATAGAAATGGAAAAGCTGAGACTAATAACGATTAGTCGTCCAAATAAATCTTTTGCCCTTCTCGTTACTCTTACACATGCCAGCATGAACCATAAATACATTAATAATATGGTGGAGCCGCCAATTAAACCATATTCTTCTACAATTGTGGCATAAATAAAATCGGAATTATTTTGAGGTAGAAAGTGTTTATGCAGTCCTCTTCCAGGCCCCATCCCTGTAATTTTCCCTTCCGCAATGGCTGTCATTGCTATATTCATCTGATAGTTCTCATTTTCCTCAACGGGTGAAGCGAATGTCTCTAATCGACTTATCCAGGTGTCTATCCGATTTGGCATAATATCCGGAAGTGCCTTGGCGGTAAGGACGAAAGACAAAAAAAGAATTAATCCTAATCCCAGTATTTTAGCTAAATGTCTATAATTATATCCGCCTATGAATAAGAGAATCATCGAATTTGCGAATATCAGAATTGCTGTTGAAAGATTAGCGGGAAGGACAAGGCCCGATATTATAAATATTGGCCATAATAAAGTTTTAAACGAATCTTTGAATTTCCAATCTCCTTCTTTTTTTGATAATGTCCTGGAAAGAAAGATTAGCAGTGCGACATTCGCTAATGCACTCGTTTGAAAGCTCATTCCAAATACATATATCCAACGGCTTGAATTTGCTCCACCAATGGTAGATCCTTGAGCGATTGTAAAAATAAGTAATACAATACTAATCCAGAGAATCAGTGGTGAAAGTGGTCCTCTCCAAAATCGGTAAGGGATTCTATGAGTCAGTATGGCAAGTAATAGTCCAAATCCGACGTGAATCATATGCATTCCTAGGCTGGTGCTGGCACTGAATACCGGTAAAAAAGAGAAAACCGCCAATAGCATGGTTATGACCCATATTTGAGTGCTACCTTGAAAAAGACGATTAAATATTTTCATTTGATTAGAAAGTATTATAATTTGCGAACTGCAGATTTAAATTGATTTCCTCGGTCTTGATAGTTTTGGAATAAGTCAAAACTTGCACAACATGGTGATAGAATAACAGTTTCCCCCTTTGTCGCAAGCTGATAACTAGTTTTAACAGCATCATCCATATTTTCTACTTCAGCAAAATGTTCTACACTTTCGGCGAAGGCATTTCGAATTTTTGAAACATCAGTTCCAATTGCGACAATAGCTTTTACTTTTTTCTCTACTAATCCAAATAGCTCAGAATAGTCATTCCCTTTATCTACACCTCCGACAATCCAAATTGATTTCCCATTAATGCTTTCAAGGGCATAGTAAGTTGAGTTGACATTTGTGGCTTTGCTATCATTTATAAATTGGATTCCATGTATGGTTCCAATATTTTCCATTCTGTGCTCTAGCCCTTCAAAATCTGCCAATGATTCACGAACCATTTCACTTCTGACGTTAAGAAGTCTGGCAGAGAGGCCTGCCGCAAGTGCATTATACGTATTGTGTTTGCCTTGTAAAGCAAGATCTTCAATTGTCATGATATCATTATTTTTTGTGATCATTATTAAATGTGAATCTTCAATAAATGCCCCTTGATTTGGAGCATTAATAGGGGTAGAGGTATAAATAGGGTAAAGGGATGCGTTGACTGAGTTTAATCTTGATTTTATAATTTTATCTTCAGCATAGAAAAGGAAACTATCATCTTTATTTTGATTCGTAGTAATTTTAAATTTTGCTTTGGCATAATCCTCAATTGAATTATAACGATCAAGATGATCATTGGTAATATTGGTGATTACTGCAATATTTGGTCTGAAAGTTGGGCAATTTTCTAACTGGAAACTAGATACTTCTAAAACATAAACATCAGCAGGATCTCCAAGAAGTAATCTGCCAGCTCCGATACCAATATTACCGCCTAAACGAAAATTTGATTTATTTTCTGATAAAATTTTACCAATTAAAGTTGTAGTTGAAGTTTTTCCATTTGTCCCTGTGATAGCAATAACTTTTGACTTTTCAGGTTTATTTCTAAAAAACCATTCTATATCTGACCAGATGGGGATTCCAGCTTTTCTAATATTTTGGATTATTGAAATATTTGAACTAATACCTGGACTTTTAATTATTGCATCGGAATTAATCAATTTGTCCAAGGTGTGCCCGCCTTCCTCAAAATAAATTCCCGCCTTTATCAATTCGATTCGATGCAATTGTGTAAGTTTTCCCTTTTCAGATAGAAATACATTTATTTTTTTCTTTTTACCAAGCAGAGCTGCCGCCACACCGCTTTCGCCTCCTCCGAGAATGCCTAGCTGAAATAACTCATTCATAATCATCGGAGCTTCAATGTTATTAATGTTAAAATGGCTAGAAAAATCCCTAAAATCCAAAACCTTGTAACAATTTTAGATTCATGAAGACCTTGTTTCTGAAAATGATGATGAAGAGGTGACATTAGGAATACTCGTTTGCCAATTCCTGATTGTTTTTTGGTGTACTTAAAATAGCTGACTTGAATTATTACACTCAAATTCTCGATGAGAAATACTCCGGCTAGTATGGGTATTAAAAGTTCTTTTCGTATTGCAATTGCAAATACCGCGATTATTGCACCTAAGGAAAGGCTACCAGTATCTCCCATAAATACTTGTGCTGGGTATGTATTATACCAAAGAAAGCCTATGCATGCCCCAATGAAGGCAGCAGCAAATACGACTAATTCTCCAGAATTTGGTATGTACATTATATCTAAGTAGCTCGCAAAGACTACGGAACCACTTACATAGGCTAGAATTGCAAGTGTAAATGCTATTATAGCTGAGGTGCCACCTGCCAAGCCATCGAGGCCATCTGTTAAATTCGCTCCATTGCTAACTGCAGTAATTATAAATATCACTACAAAAATAAAAATCAGCCAACTATATTGATTTAGTCCCAGCCAATCTAATAGTTTTACATAATTAAATGTTGCGTCTTTAAAAAATGGTATTGTGGTTTTTAATGATTGTTCTGCGTGGCCAAAAACTGGTGCGCTTTTCGCACTTTCTCCATAAAGTTGTATCTGTGAATCTATGGGGACTTCTTCTTTCATTGTAACATCGGGGTGAAATACCAGAACACTCCCAATTATAATTCCAAGTGTTATTTGGCCTATTATTTTAAAATGGCCTCTTAAACCTTTTTTATTTTTTTTAAAAACCTTTATGTAGTCATCTGTAAATCCTATTGCTCCCATCCAAATGGTTGTTAGCAGAAGCAGTTTAATATAAATATTACTCAGATCTGCAAATAATAATACAGGTATCACTATTGCTGATAGGATTATCAACCCCCCCATTGTTGGAGTTCCTGCTTTTTCCACTTGACCATTTAATCCAAGATCTCTAACACTTTCTCCTATTTGCTTTTCTTTTAAAATATCGATAAGTCTTTTTCCGAAAATTAGACTTATTGTTAAAGCTCCAAGAATTGCTAGCGCCGCTCTAAAAGTGAGAAATTGAAATAGTCCAGCTCCGGGAAAATCAAGATTGTCAAGAAACATGAATATATCGTAAAGCATAATTTAAGTTTGAGCTTCGATTAGTAATGTTTTTAAAATGAGCAAATCATCAAATGGTATTTTTTCTCCATGAATCTCTTGGAATTTCTCATGTCCTTTTCCTGCTAAGAGTATTACGTCATTTGCATTTGCATTTTGACAGGCAAGTTTAATTCCTTGACTTCTATCTGCAATTGAGATGCAATACTTTTTGTCTGATTTTTTTAAACCACTTTCCATGTCTTTTAGAATTTTTTCAGCAGATTCTGATCTCGGATTGTCAGACGTTAAAATGACATAGTCACTTAGTCTAGACGCGATTGATGCCATTTGTGGTCTTTTGCCTTTGTCTCGATCACCGCCGCACCCAACAATAGTTATTATTCTTTGGGGTGGCTTTCGAAATTTTATCAAAGAGGAAAGAACCTTTTCTAAGGCATCCGGGGTATGAGCATAATCTACGATTCCAGTAATTCCATTAGGTCCTTCTATTTTTTGAAAACGACCACTTACTGGATTTAAAGCACTTATTCTCTGGAGTGCTTCATCCGCTGTCATTCCCAATTGGATTGCTGCTCCATAAACTGCACACACATTGTAAACATTAAAATCCCCAATTACTTTCAGCCAACATTCTCGTTGATTTATGCTAATTAGAGTTCCCCCAATATGACTTTCTAATACCCTTGCTTTAATATCAGACTCTCTAGTTATTCCGTACGATATTTTTTTTGCTTTACAATTCAAAAGCATTGTATCTCCGTATTTATCATCTCGATTAACTAATGCAAATGCAAAGGGATTTAGATTGTCAAAAAGCATTTTTTTTGCAATGACATAATTATCAATGGTTTTGTGATAATCAAGATGATCTCTACTTATATTAGTGAAAATCCCACCTTTAAAACGAATTCCGGCAACACGGTTTTGAACTAAGCCGTGTGAGCTAACTTCTATAAAGACAAGCTTACATCCTGCTGCAGCCATATCCGATAAATGTCTTTGTATTTCCCAAGCGTCAGGCGTAGTATGGGTTGCGGGATAATTTTTATTATGAATCGATATCTTTATAGTTGATATTAATCCACTTTTTATGAGATTATTTTCAAAAAGTTGATGTAATAAACTTGCTGTTGTTGTTTTGCCATTAGTTCCAGTTATACCAACAACATTTAATTTTTCTGAAGGTCGATCAAACCAATTTCCTGCGATTATAGAATAGGATTTAGAGGCTGACTTGACTTGTATGTACGTAATTTTTGAATATGTTTCTTTTGGTAATTCTTCGCATACAATCACGACGGCTCCGCCTACTATAGCGTCTTCAATAAAGTAATTACCATCTTTTTTAGTTCCTTTAATTGCTATGAATAAGCTATCTTTTCTTACGGATCGAGAATCACATGTGACACTATTAATAGCTACTAAAGTTGATCCCAGCAAATCAATAATGGGAACACCATACAGTATATCTTTTAATAGTTTCATCCTAGTTTAATATGAATTTTTTTACTCTGAAAATAAGAATCATAACTGAGCACATTCCCATTTCCTTGAAGTGTTATTTGCCATCCACTTTCTTCGAATAGTTTAATCGCATCTGATACTTTCCATCCGGTAATGTTTGGTAATTCCCCCAATTCAAGTTTTTGAAATGCGATATTGTAATTTGAGATTCTTTTCTTTTCGTTATTTATCGCCATATGATTTATAGCTTTCCCCCAATAGCCTTTGGAAGGGGTTTCAGTTTGAGGTGTCATCTTATGAATTGCCATAGCGATATTTCGGAAAACAGGCGCTGCAACAATATTTGCATAATACCCTGCTGAGATTTCAGGCCGGTTTATAACCACAATGCATGAATACTTTGGATTTTTTGCCGGAAAATAACCCGCAAAAGATGCTTGATAACCTAGAGTTTCTGGTTTCCAATAGTCTATTTGACAAGTGCCTGTCTTACCGGCCATGTCTAATGAATCTGTATATATGTTTCTGGCAGTTCCTCTTCGGACAGCTTTTTCGAGTAAATCTTGAATTTGAAGTATATTTTTTTCTGAAGCGATTGAAGGGTGCATCACTTGTATTATATTTTTTTCAACCATCACCCCGTGATCTCTAGTTCCTTCCCAAAGTGTAGGTCTCACCATTCTTCCATTATTTGCTATTGCATTGTAAAATGTTAGCGTCTGAAGTGGTGTTCTCTGTATTCCATAACCAAAAATCATCCATGGTAATGTTAGTCCATTCCATCTTTTATCATCAGGATGCGGAATATAGGGTGCACTTTCACCAGGAATTCTAATTGCTGTCATATCTGCTAAACCAATTTGGTACATTCGATCTATAAAATCTTCAGGCTTTTTTGAGTATTTCGAATAAATGGCTTTGACAATACCTGTATTTGATGACAACTCAAGTGCTCGTCCTAGCGATATTATTCCGTAACCTCCTCGCCTTGAGTCTTTTACTTTTTTACCATAAATAATATATTCACCACCTCGTGTGTCTATTTTTTGTGCAGTATCTACTTTTCCATCTTCTAATGCCACAAGAAGGGAGGCGACCTTAAAAGTGGATCCGGGTTCTGATTTTTCCCAAACTGCATAATTTCTTAATTCGCGATAATTTGGATTTGATTTTGTTTTTCCAAGATTTGAAATTGCCATTATTTTCCCCGTAGCAACTTCCATCACTACGGCACAACCGTGATCTGCATTATATTTTTTCAATTGCTGAATAAGTGATTTATGGACAATGTCTTGAATTCTCGAATTTATAGTGGTTACAAGGTCTTGGCCATTTATTGGTTGGTTTGAGTATTCGCTTCCAATTGGTTTCCATTGATCTCCGCCTAGATTTTGCATCCATCGTTTACCATTATGACCCTTAAGTGTTGCGTTAAATGAAGACTCTAAACCGGCTTGGGGCGTTCGGTTATAGCCAATAGTCCTTTCAGCAAGCAGCCCCAAAGGGATTAATCTTGTATGATTCTCAAGTGCTATTAGCCCTGTTTTATACTTATTCCCTTTAAAAAGAGGCATTTGACTTACTACACGATAATCGGAATAACTCAGGTCTTTGGCGAGAAGAGCATATCTTTTTTTGGCAGAAAAAGTTTTTCTCAGATATTTTTCCCAGCTTTTATTTGTACGAGGTCCTGGAATTAAACTAGACAGGGCTATACTAGTTTTAGTTATTTGAGAATCAAACCTCTTAGGGTCTACAATAGCTGCATCCCATCTTAATTCATAAACAGGCATCGATGTCGCTAAGAGTTGCCCATCATTTGAATATATATTACCCCTGCTTGCCGGTACTTCGCGTTCTTGAATAACTTTTTGTCTGGCTGAAGCAATTAGCTCTGGTCCGAGTGATAGTGATATGAAAAAGAGTCTGCACAGTATGGTGAACGTAAATACTCCAGCAAAAATAACTAGCCAGGCCATCCTCCGAATACTAGGTTCGTATTGACTATTCATCATCAGGCTTTTTAATTGATATTGGAGCTTGACTCATAGCTATCAGCCCAAGCTTCTCTGCGCGTAATTGAACCGATGATTCTTGTCCCATTTTCATGAGTTTAGCTTTTGACTCTAAATATTGACTTTCTAGCTCATTTATCTGAACGGTCATTTTAGATATGGTCCGGACATTTGACTCAGCTCTGTGAGCGGCCCATATTTGAATAAGAGCTAATGAAGTTGCATAAAGAACAAAAGGTAGATTTTTTAATATTATTGGGTGACCAAAGAAACTGCCCCTCAGTATTTCCTTCAGGGCTCCAATACGCCTTTGATTTAGGAATTTCATGTTGTCAATTCCTTTTTTTCCGCAGCACGTAATTTTGCTGAACGCGAACGGGGATTGTTTAATATCTCTTCGTCTCCTGGGGCTATTGGTTTTCTTGTGATGAGTTTAAATGGAGTCAGACGGTTGCCATATTCGTCTCTTTCAGCTTCTCCTTTGAGTTTGCCTTCTCTAAAATATAATTTAACCCTTCTGTCTTCAAGACTGTGGTAAGAAATAATCACAAATCGACCTCCAGTTGAGAGCAAATCTTTACCTTCCTCAAGTAATTTTTCCAATACTTCAAGCTCTCGATTTACAGATATTCGTATTGCTTGAAAAACTTTAGCAAAAACCTTTTCTCCTTTTTTCCCATGAGGTTCTATGATATCTAATAATTCTCTAGTAGTTAAAATTGGTGATTGATTTTGAGCATTCAATATGATTTGAGCTAATTTTTTTGGTCGACTTACTTCTCCGTAAGTCGCAAGTGCATGTATTAATGAATACTCGTCTATTTCCGAAAGCCATTCTGCTGCGGATTGACCTGCCATTGGATTCATTCTCATATCTAATGGTCCATTGCCACGAATCGAAAATCCTCGCTTTTCGATATCAAATTGATGCGAGCTAACCCCAAGATCCGCTAATATTCCATCTGCTTTCTCTACATTATGAAGCTTTAGAAATCGCCGGAGATGTTCGAAATTATGTGGGATTAAAGTAAATCTCTCATCTTCTAATTTATTTTCTAGGGCATCGGGATCTTGGTCAAATCCAAATAGTCTTCCTTTTGGACTTAATTGCTTTAGTATAGATTTACTATGACCACCTCCCCCAAATGTTGTGTCTATATAAATCCCATCGGGATTGATCGAAAGAAGATCGATTGACTCTTTTAAAAGGACCGGGTTATGATATGACATCAGAGTTTGGTTCTCCCATTACTTCCTCTGTTAGCTTCGCAAAATCAGTGTTATCAACACTAACAGCTTTTTCATAATCTGATTGATTCCAAATTTCAAGTCCAAAAGGAGTAGCGCTAAAAACAATGGTATTTTTGAGATTTGCGAAATTTATTAAGTCTTTTGAAATCAAAATGCGCCCCGCAGAGTCCATTTCGACTTGTTTTATACCAGCATGAAATATTCTAATAAATTCATTATTTTTTTGTACAAATCGGTTTAATTTTTTTATTGAGTTACTTAAATCAATCCACTCTTTCTGAGTATGAAGTTCCAAGCATTTACTAAACACGCTTCTTTTTAAAATAAACCCAGCAGCTCCAATAGGTATTAACTGTTTTTTCAGACTAGACGGAACAGTGACACGCCCTTTAGCATCCATCTTGCATTCATATACACCTAGTAATTCCATTCTCGACTATTATATCCTTGTATCAAAAATACCAATTTCTTCCACTATTTCCCACAAATACCCACAAAAGTTGATAACTTTTGTTGATTATTAAAATTGCACCTACATGAGTATAGATTTAAAACAAGACAGCTGTGGTCTTCGGAATGCCTATATTTGCTCGTAATTGAGTTTTAAAATTTAATTTAATATGCCAGAATATAGAAAGGAAGGAGAATTTGAGTTTAAAATTTCCGGTGATGGTACTCCAATTATTTTTCTTCACGGTTTGATGGGCACTTTGGGTAACTTCGATGCTCAAGTTGATTATTTTGCAAAGGCTGGATATCAAGCTACTGTTCCAGCATTGCCTCTTTACAGTATGCCTTTGGTGACAACTAACGTAAAAAACTTGACACGATTCGTGAAATCTTTCATGGATCATATGGGATATGAGAAGGCTTTCCTAGTCGGGAATTCTCTTGGGGGTCACATTGCTTTGATGATGCAAAAATTATATCCGGATAATGTTCAGGGTCTTATTCTAGCAGGGAGTTCCGGATTATATGAGTCTGCAATGGGAAACTCTTACCCAAGACGTGGTGATAGAGATTATATCGCAGATCGTATTAGGGACGTCTTTTACGTAAAAGAGGTTGCTACTGAAGAATTAATTGATGAGGTGTTTGCGACTGTCAATGACCGGAATAAGGCAATTAAGACTTTAGCTATTTCTAAAAGTGCTATCAGGCACAATATGTCTAATGACATCAAAGAATTTAACGTGCCTACATGTATAGTTTGGGGTAGACAAGATGAAGTGACACCGCCAGAAGTTGCTGATAAATTTAATGACCTCATGCCAAATTCTGAATTGTATTGGATTGATGAATGTGGACATGCAGCTATGATGGAGCGTCCAGAAGAATTCAATTCAATAATTCAAGAATGGCTAAACAAATTACTGTTAAATTAATTCCTCCAATTAAGGCAGAATTTGTTAAATCTGCATCTCGCACTTCTGAATGTCCTAAAATTTTAGTTCCTGAATTTGCTTTTATCGGTAGATCAAATGTTGGTAAATCTTCGTTAATAAATTGTTTAGCCAACAACTCTGGATTGGCTAAAATTTCTGGTAGACCTGGAAAAACACAACTTATCAATCATTTTACAATGGATGCCGGATTATGGTCTTTGGTTGACCTTCCTGGTTATGGCTATGCAAAAGTCAGCAAAGTACAACGAGAGATTTTCTCTAAAATGATTAGTCATTATTTAAAGAATCGAAAAAACTTAGTTAATGTTTTTGTTTTGATTGATGGTCGTCTCGAGCCTCAGAAAAAGGATATCGATTTTATCCGTAATCTGGGAGAGTGGGGGATACCGTTTTCCCTTGTTTTTACTAAACTAGATAAATTATCAAGTAGTGCATTTGGTAAGAATCAGGCTGCATTTAAAAGAAAGATGCTTCAAGAGTGGGAGAATATTCCTCCAATGTTTTTGACAAGTGCAGAAACCGCTTTAGGTAGAGTTGAATTGATTGAATCAATAAGGAAATTGACACTGGAACTATCTCCTCTTTTGTTGGAAGAAATCAATAATTCTGAAACAAATTTAGAATAATTGATAAATTCAGTTATCCGATAAGTTTCAATTTCTCTGCGAAATACTTGGCAAAATCACGCATATCCTCTGACATTTCGTCTTCATTAGTTGCTCGTTTAAAACCATCTGCCATAGCGAGTAAAGTTTGATGATAGAATTTCTTCATGTCATCTACCATCATATTCTTAGTCCAGAGATCAATTCTTAGAGTGTCTTTAGTTTCTCCATCCCAAACAGATAGCATAAATGCATCGGCACTTGATTTTTCGACACCACCATCTGGAGCAGACCATTCTATGTTTTTTGGGATTCTGTTGACATCAAGTTCAATGTCGAGATTTATTTTTGAATTCATGAAAAAATAATTAAGGTCGGTAACCAGATTTTTGAAGAATCAAATTTACGTTTTCGTCAGCCATAATTTCGGATAAATCCAGTTCTGGGTTTTGGGACCAATAGTTTTGAAGAATTCTCCAACCAAACCAAGTTCCCGCTTGTCCGGGTATCATTTGATCATTTGAAGTAGTAAATGCACTAAATGGAGCAGGCTCAATAAGTTTTCTTTTTAAATCAAAAGAGTTATCAAATAGCCATTTCTTTTTTAATAACACTTTCCATAGAGCAACTTCATTATCAATCATAAATTGATTTTGAATAACATCCATATTTAGTGCTTTTTGGGCTTCGGAATCACCTAACAAAGTCTGAATAAATAATATACTTTTCCCCGAATTGATCATTCCAGAAAGTAATGATGAATTATTTTTTATTTTTGGAATATGATCCTTACTTAATGACCGGAATACTTCAATTATAACTTGGTCTGAATCATGTCTTGAGATTTGATACTTTGCCTCTCTAGCATAAAGGGGGTGATCACTTCCGAGGTACCTGTCCCATGGAATAAAAAAGTGCATTGGGCCTTCAAGTATCCAAAATTTTTCATTTCGACTTATATATGTATAAATATCAAATTTTTTTGCCTTATCCTGGTATCTTAATCTGTATTGAGATACCCCGTAATCTATTTTAGATTGAAAGTCATCAAGAGGCATCCTGAACTTTAAAGCATCTTTAAATAGCGCTTGAACCTCTGGATCTAATAGATAGGGAAGGAGATTTTTTTTCCAACTAGAAGAGCTGTCCGATTCGAAGAAAATCGCTGGATGTCGATATTGCATTTGCTCAAGCTTTTTAAACATATGAATCGAATCTAAACCTAATACAGAATCTGAAAAATGAATAATATTTACTTGATTTTTAGAGGTGGGACCAGCGATTTGTTCCCATGGATTATCTTGACAAGAATTTAGCAAGACGGCTATGCCAAATAAGAGTACTATTTTTGAGAAAAGTTTAAACATTACCCAAAAGTACTTATCAAGAAATGAACGTAAGACAAATTGATGAACATATAGTAAAGTGGCTATCGGATTATGCGAAATCTTCTGGAGTAAACGGATTTGTCGTTGGAGTATCTGGAGGTGTCGATTCAGCATTGACGTCTTGTTTATGCGCTTCAACTCAACTTGAAACTCATTTATTGGAATTACCAATTCATCAAGTTAAGAGTCAGTCTAAGAGAGCATATAACCATATGAAAAGCTTGAAAGAAGCTTATAGTAATGTAAAGATGAATCAAAGGGATTTGACTCTAATTTTTGATACACTTGTCTCAACATTAAATCTTAGTAAAAATGACAATACGGATCTTTCACTCGCAAATGCTCGCGCTAGAATCCGAATGACATCTTTATATGCATATGGTCAAAATCATAATTTACTTGTTGTTGGAACTGGAAATAAAATTGAAGATTTCGGAGTTGGGTTTTATACGAAATATGGAGATGGAGGTGTAGATATTAGTCCAATTGCTGATTTGTATAAATCAGAAGTATTCGAATTAGCAAAATATAAAGGGGTTTCTCAAAATATTTTAGATGCAGCTCCCACAGATGGTTTATGGAAAGATGAAAGAAATGATGAGGATCAAATTGGAGCAACTTACCCAGAGCTTGAGATGGCCATGAAATGGATTCTCGAGAGGGATTGGAACCCTTTAACGGATGGTGTAAATAATATTTTAGAGAGTAATCTTAAAAAGAGAGAAAAAGAGGTATTGCTTCTTTTTATTGAATTTCATCGATCAAATAGTCATAAGATGTCACCTATTCCTGTTTGTAAAATCCCTGAATCTTGCAGAATAGGGGAATAGAATTTAATTAAATTTCAAAGGTAAAATTTTTCCATTAGAGGCGCTCGGTTGAGCGATCTTTAA
>TARA_B110000858_G_scaffold28304_2_pt1 | contig 20837 bp, 25 predicted proteins | sample TARA_B110000858 | Tara Oceans TARA_B110000858 (sample SAMEA4398247) | marine metagenome | biome: Polar Biome; feature: [SRF] surface water layer (ENVO:00010504); material: water (ENVO:00002006), including particulate matter (ENVO:01000060) such as... | depth 5 m | reverse complement strand
GAAATGTGGTTAATACCCTGTAAGTCACATGAATTTTCTAACCAAGTTTTGTCATTAAAAGTTTTGTTAAGACCAATCAACTCACCTTTATTTTTTGCACTAACCACAATACACTTATGATTATTATAAGTATTACTCTTCAGATTTGAATAGTAAGATTTACATTGACCTCTTCGGTGGTGAATAAAATAGCTCATCGTTTATTTGTTAATAATCCCAAAGTATCCAATTTTAATTTTGGATAAAAATCTTTAAATAAATATTTTATAATAACCTGGTCACAACTAACACCTTTTGGAAATGCCGACAATTGTTCTTTGGACCATTTAGCATACCCATTAGTGCTTCTATATATTTTAAAATAGTCTAACCAACTTACGTTAAAATCGGCGTATTCTAAAACCCGTTTATACAATTTTAAAAGTTCGCTGGTTTTAGCTATGCAAACTCCGGTGTTTGCTGAGTATTGGCCATTTATACTTTTATTGAAGGCATCTCTTTCTGGCATTGTAAAATCTACCCAATCATGAAATCTACTAACGCCATATAGTATATCACATTTATATTCATCTAATAATGATATAGCTTCATCGGGATTTTTAAATATAATACAATCAGTTGAGTCTGATACCATAACATATTCATAATCACAGTTTACCAAATAATCATAAAAATATTTTATTTTAGATACATATGCGGTTTCTTCGGCGACAGTATCCATGGTTAATGAAATGTGGTTAATACCCTGTAAGTCACACGAATTTTCTAACCAAGTCTTATCATTAAAGGTGATATCATCATGACTTAATTCCCCTTTGTTTTTTGCACCAAGTACTATACATTTTTGATTATTGTAATTATTGGGTTTTAATTTAGAATAATTGGTGTGGCATACCCCTCGCCGGTGATGGATAAAGTAGTTCATAATTTTTTAGTATAATTTTTTAATTGGTCGAGTTCCCAAAGTTCTTCTTTAATAAATCTATGAAGATTACCTTTAGGTTCCCATCCTAAAACAGCTTTTGCTTTATTGTTATCAGCTAATGTTTCAAATGGTTCTAATCTTATTTCACCATACACTTTTTCATCACCTATCATATCTGCTACTTCGTTAATACTAACATTTCCCCCATTGCCAATATTAAAAACGTCTCCCACAAACGTTTCTTTACTATTGCCAGCTAATATATTAGCAGATACCACATCTTTAACATATGTAAAATCTCTACGCTGATTACCATCATTGGTAATGGTCATTGGAATTCCATTTTTTGTTTGTTCAGCAAAAACCCCAATAACAGTCTTGTAAGCTCCTTCAAAATTCATTCGGGGGCCATATATATTAAAATAACGCAAACAAACTGTATCGATTCCATAAACCTTACTATACATTTTACAATAAAGTTCACCAATGTATTTTTGTAATCCATATGGAGAAAGTGAATCGGTAAAATGTGTTTCCGGAGTTGGAAATATTGTAGCGTTTCCATAAGCTGAACTGGAAGCGCTATATACAACCCGTCTAACTCCGGCCGTCACACACGCAGTAAGTAGTTTAACTATTGAAGTTACATTAGCTTCATTATATCGAACTGGGTCTTGAATACTTGGTTGCACTCTCGCCAATGCTGCTGTGTGATAGACAACTTCAACGTCAGTTAATATTTCAACCAAATCCTCTACTAAAGCTTCATGTAATGCTACCTTATAGTGTAAAGCTAATGGATTTAAATTTGATTGCTTTCCAGTTGAAAGGTCATCAATAATTAATACTTCATGTCCTTGTTTTAATAGAACATCGACTAAATTGGAACCAATAAATCCAGCCCCCCCAGTTACTAATATTTTCATTTTTTTCATTTTTTGTGTTTTGCCATAATTAAAAAGTATTCATTATTTCTAATATCACCTTCTAAATATACAAAATTAAATTTGTTTTTCCAAGCTATATAATTAAAACTTAATTGGTCTCGTTTGGAATTGTGTTTAATTTCACTCCACCAATCTTCCATATTTTTAATCACATCCGATGAGGTGTGGTTTCTAATTATAATTCCATTTGAGGCCAATCCGTTTTGTCTTGGATACCCTTCTGAAATATATCGGTTCATTTGGTTTACAATTGATTCAGGATTATCCTTCCAAGCTTTAATACCACGCTCCGGTTCTTTTTCTGAGTTTATTTTACCAAAGTTTAATATTGTTTGTGCTTCATCATAAATACAATTACGTCTATCATACTCACCAACTAACATATGGTCGTGTAATTTATAAACATCACCACTACATAATGGTCTAATATCTGAAATTACTTTAAAGTTACCATCAATCCAAATGGACCAATCGTAATCCTCCAAATACCGATGGGGTAATACTTTATACTTTTTAGCGTTTCGATTAGAATCATTGTAAATTGGAGTTGATTTTACAATTTTCCAAGTTTTAGATTCAATATCTCTATCAGTAAAACATATATAATCAACACCATCCATTTGGAATTGGTCATCGATTAAATCATCATACCCACCGAAAATAGATGTATAAATTGCTATTCTCATATGTAATGTTCACTTCTTATTAAGTTAGAACCAAGATTAGGTCTAGCTACTGTGTATGTTGGTGCATAATTTGCAATAGTATCATTAACACCAGTCTGATTACCAGCATTGAATTTAGCCTTGCTTTTAATATATAATTGAATACGTGTATTAACGTGTCTGAGGTCTAAACACTTTTTATATTGCAACCCAAAGTCGTTTTTAGTAGTCCAATAGAACATAGGTAGGTTATACTCATCAATTTTTTGTTGGATTCTCTCAACACCATCCCCATCATATCTATTTGAGATTAGAAGAGTCCCAAACTCACCATCACAATGTTCTTTGATGATTTGGTCGCCAAGTTCTATCTCCTCTTTCGAAAAGTATATCTCAGGTTCAATATCATCGAAGGTATCAAACTGCCAAAATCTAAGAATTTCTTCCATCAATGGTACATCAGTCCCATCGGTAATTCTATAATGGTCGTTAAACACCTCACCCTCAAAAGAATCTACAAACCCATCAACATACTGATTGTTATCAAAGATAGTATGAACTACTTTAAATGGGTCATCCCATGCTGACCAATTTTGTTCTAAATGGCCGAACATCTCACGTAGTAATTTTGATGAGGGTACCCACACCTTACAATCCGGATACTTTTCTTTTAGTTTCCGTGGGAATGCTGAAATGATTCCCCAATCACCCACACCAAAGCAGGTTCTTAGAATTACAAAATTCTTAGATTCTAAGTATTCATCAGGTATGTACGATGCATCATCAACTGAGAACCCCAACCTATTTACATTACCAACCGATGTTACTCTATTATTTTCTGTTCTCCAAAAAATCATTTAGAAACTGCCCTACCTTCCATCTTTTCCCAATCACGTTCAGGTCTAACCTCTACATTAGTTTCCCAACCACCCTCAATGGCGTTCATAGAAACTCCATGTTCTTTAGCAAAGTTAATAATAGCGTTTACGTCTTTAGGAAAACAAGTACCACCATACCCCAACTTACCATCAGGACCAGGTACGTGTAAATGACTATCTCCAACTCTACCATCTGCAGCGAATCCATATAACGCAGTTTTCCAATCAACATCTATTTGTTGACTTAATCGGTAGAATTCGTTCATTACAGCAACCTTTGTAGCAAAGAATGTATTGTTCATATACTTAATGTATTCCGCAGTTGTAGAGTTTGTATGAATAATATTTCTATTCATAAATCTATCCGTAAATAATTCCTCTACTCGTTTTGTTAAGTCTTCACTACCCCCAAAGATGATTCGTGCTTGAGTCATCATATCCAACTTCGCAGTACGTTCGGTTAAAAATTCTGGTGAAAATATAATATTGTATCCATATTTATCAATCAATCGTTGAGTTGTTCCCGGCAATACCGTAGATTTAATAATGAATATCGTATCATCATTAGGTGTGATTGATTTGAAAAACTTTTCAATATACGAAATATCTTGAACCCCATCCATAGTCATTGGTGTGGGTAAACATATAAACACAAATTCTTGTTCTAATGTTTCTTCAAGAGTATGAGTAGCTTTTAAAGGGTCTATGTCGAATATACGAACATACGTAGTTGGGGAGAATGCAAATGCTTGCGACTCTCCTACAAACCCATTACCAATAATTCCAATACTTTTTTTCATAATACTTTTTTTATAATAAAATTGTTAAATTTTCTTTTGACACACGTGTCGTTTCCATTGTGGAATTACACAAGGGTATCGTAATATTCGTTTTGTCGTTCTTGTCTTTCAATTTCCTTTGGATGGTAGAGTGACAATTCCTCTGCCCATGGTAAGTTTGATATAGTATCGTATCCAACGAGTTTCTCGTGTACTTTATTTTCCCAACGAATAGATTTTGAATTTCTATAAATTCGCCATTGTGGGTCTGGAAAGTTTACCCATCCTTTATCGTTTACATTCCAACCCCATTTCTGAATGTGGTCTTGTGTCAACCCTTCGACTGTGTTTACTCTTGGTACGAGTATAATATCCACATCATTTGCTTCAATGATAGAGTGGATGTTGTCCATGAGGGTTTCATGTGGGTATTCGTCTGCGTCTATCTGAAAGATGTAATCACCACTACAATAGTCGGTAAGTTTATTCTTTAGATTTGCGAAGTGTCCATCGAACTCATATGGATACCAACGGAGGTAAGTATTACCTACGTTCATCTTACGAAGGTAAGTTTCTACCATTGGGTCACCATTCTTAGAGTCCCACAATACGACTATCTCATCTTGTGGTTGTTTTAGTGTGATTAACTTTTGTAGTAATGTTTGAATCTGTAAGAACTCATCTTTGACTGTGATTGCGTAACTGATTTTCATATATTATATTCCTTGTAAAAAGTCAGGAGTCCCATCATTTTCGGCATTTTTGGCATTTTCGGCACTTTCTCTATTAGCTCTAGTGTCTACTCTATCAAATACACCATAGTCATAATTGTAAACCGTTACTGATGTTATGTTTTTTTCAATAAGAGTACGATACCCTACTTTTAGTTTTTTATTTCTTATCTCATTAAGATAGAATCTTTTAGAAGCTACATCAAGGTCTAATTTTGTCAAGTCTAACTTCTTTACCATTGGGGTTATACTAACGACTTCTTTCAATGTACTTGCCATCTTAGTCATCAAAGGAGGTGATATATGTTTAAGGTCTAAACAATGAAACTTCGTTCTAAAATCAGGTTGTAATACAAATACGTAATAATACAAAGTTTCACCATCTACTCTTTTGTATCTAATTTTAGCGACCATACCACGTTCTAACTTGGTTTTTGATATCCGAGTTTGGTCCCTCATTTTGGTTCTATGTATTGATGTATAGTCGCTCATTGATTATTGTACTTTCTTTAACTTTGGTAGTTTGAGTTCAGTTGGTGTATTTTTCTTTTTCAAAGTTGGTAACTTTAATCCTACTTGTGTTGGACCATCACCTACTTTGTAAGTGTCAAGTATTTTGTTTAATTTACTTGACATTTGGCTGAGTGTAAAGTTGTCCTTTACATACTTACGATTCTTACGAGACTTCTCAAGTGATTTCTTATAATTATCATAAACCCACTTCATAGTACCACCAGCTTCACCAAAATTTATATTAAACCATTTGGCGGATGTGAGTATCCACTCATTAGCAGCACTCTTATCTACATTTTGTAATTCACCACCAATTAGGTAATTAAAGTCCGGATTTAGAAAGTCTAAGTGACCACTCCAAGCTGAAGCAACAATTGGTTTACCACTAATACACGCCTCTAATAAGGGTCTGCCAAATCCCTCACCCTTTGTAAACGATACATGAGCTTTTACCTTTGGGTGATTGTATAATGAGTTCATCTCATCATCTGATAAATCACCATCTAATATATACACGTTAGGTAGATTTTTGGAATCAATCATACCTTTTAGTAGGTCAATACGTTTTCTTATTTCATGTACATTTGTAATACCAGGAGATACTATCGATGTTTTTAGAATCAGCGCAGGTCTCTTTGTTTTATTTTTAAACGTATTGAAGAATGTATGAATCATACCACCCACGTTCTTTCTATCATGACCAATGCCACCTTGTAACCAATGACCTACAAATAGGAAAGCGAAGTCTTCCTTTACTACACTTAATACATCATCAACTGAAGACAATACTTTTGCTTTATTATCATATACATTTTCATCAAACCCTTCAAACAAAACCTCGACTGGCTTTTCAATTTTTACCTCACCCAATTTTTGTTTTGTGTTCTTATCCATCTTATCGTATACAGCATTCAAGGTTATCTTAGAATGTTCTGATGATACTATGTTTAAATCCATTCGATTACACCCATCGATGAACGAAGCAGGCGCTTCTGTGGTTTCTATGACCGCGCTGACACCTATGTTAAAATGACCTACTGCTTGGAATTCACTTGGAATTGTAATCTGCACCCAAATATCCGGCTTAGTATCCATCTTACCTATTATGAGTCTTGATGTTAAATCATCGTCTTCCGTTGTAAGAGCGTTTTGAGGAGTTTGCCCCCAACGTTGAGGTAGGATTTTAATATCCCACTCATCACCTTTTGTTTCAATTAGAGAGCGAACGAGGTCACGTGACCTTGAACCATACCCACTTCGTGTTGCTATAGGGCAACTAACTACACATAATTTTTTCATGTTGTATATATTTCAAATCGTTTACGTGGTGTCCAATTTTTAAGACATCCATCAATTGCGTCAATAAATTTATCACCCATAGTTTCGGATGCCATTCCACTCTCACCCTGAACCCACTCACTACCATAGTTACCTACTACTTCTAAATGGTCTCTACCATCTCTAAGTGCGTTACCAAGTTGCTCTGCTACTTCTATAAAATCACATCTATCATCAAAAATGAATGGAGTTTGTGGTGACCCTTGTAGTGACCTATTTGATGGCCATACTGGGTATACCCAATTACCATGACCCAATGCTTCATTCTTAGACCACTCACGTCTATCGTGTAATGAACCTAACTTTACATAATCATCTGCGGTGAGTTCATCACCTTCAAAGTCAAATCCACATTGGTCTTGTAACCCACCAGTAACATTTACTATAATTGGTGTACCTGCTCTCAATGCCTCACATGATGCAAGACCAAAACCTTCATTGGATGCTATGTTTAAAATAACATCACCGGAGTTATAGTAGAGATTCAATTCCTCTGTAGTCATATGACCATTTGTGAATTTATAATCACCATGAGTCGTATTATGTTTAATTATTGCAGGAATATCAGTTCCATTTTCGTCAACTTGTTGAGTGTGCATTAATAAACAAACCTTCTTGTCTTCATGTCGTTTAGCGAACTCATTGAATGCAAGAATTACATCACCTGGTACTTTCCTACGAATGTTTCTATTATTCCATAGAACTACAAAGTCATATTCGTTTAACCCATTCTTCGTCTTGAAATCAATTAAAGATTGGCTATCTGATGAAATTGGTTTAAAGTATTTAGACACACCATGTGGTATGTATTTATATGCCCAATCTTCTTTCGGCATATTATATTTTTCAAGAGTACGTTTGTTGATACCATATGTTTGTTTTGAGATGGATATAAGCAAATCACAACTTGCATAGAATGGAGCATTCCACATCGGGTCTGGTAATGAGTCCCATATGTTATAATACATAATAGGAACAATCTGACGTACTTCCATTTCCATATCATACAACCACTTCCAAAACCGGGGGTCGGTGAAGTGTAGGATAGCGTCTGGCTTTTCAATGTTTATTAATTCACGGAGGATTTCCGGATTACCATAACCAGTGTTAGCATAAACCTTTAAATATGCATCATCCACACCGGCTTCTTTTCCAGCATCTACTGAGATGTCAAAAACTTTACCTTGGTCGGGATGTTTTAATGCAGCACCCAATTGTACCCAATCGTATTTATCTAATGTAGACAATACCAACTCCTTGGATTGTGTAGCGATACCACTATGGAGTCTGAGGTCATCTGATAGAAGAAGGATTTTCTTCTTTTTTGGTTTGTTCGGGTCTACCTTTTTTAGAGTAGGTAGTTGAATTTTATTATCCATTCGTAACTTTCTTCTTTGTTTAGATATAAATATACAAAAAATATTTATAAATTCCTAATTATGATATAAAACTTGCTGTTTTACTATAGCGAGACAGCACTCGTTTAAAATGATTAAATTCATTTTGTTTAATTTCACCAAAATGGACTATTTTATCAGAACCTCTGACTAAACAATCGTATTGATGTAGTGGTTGTGTTGGGTGAAATGGTTTCCCATAATATTCTTTAGTCATACCACTATATAAAGACATTGGTGTATTAGCTGAATTGTATTCGATGTACTTACATCCTAACTCTAATGCAAATTTACGAACCCACTTTTCTATACCAGCGGACTGGCCTCTTGTTATTAATATAAGTTCATCACCAAACTTCTTTTTTAGATTCCATATTAATTCTTTTACCTCTCCACGATTCTCGTGTTTAGGACTTCCTATTAATGCTACTCTCATGTTTGTTGAGTCTTTTTTGAACCTTGCGCCAATACTTTTTGGTCTGCTTCTTTTGAAGTCCCGCCGGACCACCATTCCAACACCTTGCGATTTTCTCATATGAACTGTCTTTGTGATAATAATTTAAAACTATTGAAAACATTTCGATAGATTTACCCCTATCCCATCTGTCTTCTAATGTATATATGTCAGAAGCGCCTTTTAAATCTAAAATTCGGTTGACTTCTTTTAACATAATTGGTCTAATTTGTAGTACTCCTACAGCATCCTCTCGGAAGTTGTATGCTGATGTATCACCTCGACTCTCTACCCAAATAATAGCATCGATTAAATCATCATAGCTACGTGGTATTTCAATTAATTTTAATTTAGGAATACTTGTATTGATTTCAATAGTAAGTTCCTTAGACGCTAGATTAATAGGGTCTATCTTGGTTGGAATTATAAATGTTGATGATGTTAATAATATCACCGGTACACTTAGTAATAATAATCCTTTTTTCATACACTATTCTTTTATTCTATCCTTTTTGTTACACAATTCACTTTTCTTAAATGGACACCATTTACAATTCTTAGAGTTCTTACCTGCCGTTGCAGGAAATTCACCTTCAGTATTATATGAACCATCTTCTAAGAATGATTTAGATATAAAGTCATCGAAACTATTGGAAACGTTTCTCATAGTAATACTACCATGGGCAGGTACAAAATCTTGTACGCGTTTTTGAGCAAACATAGCTTCTTCCCACAACTTACGTTTTACGATAAAGTAACGAACTTGAATCTTCTCGATTGGATATCCGTATTGTTTAGAAAAGAACTTCTTGTAAAGTACTAATTGTGCAGTTTTGGTCTTATCCTTCTTCTGATAAGCATTCCACCCCTTAGTAGATGTTTTGATGTCCCATATTTCTATAGAACCATCTGATACAACTTCGAATACTAAATCAAGGAATCCCTTCATCATAATATTCTCGTTAATCTCGGTTGGATAATATATTGGTAACTCGACACCTAATAGTCTCATCTTCTTTACTGAGAAATACTCAGCTCGATGCTTTCTTAGATAGTCTAATATTTGAATCCCATCTTGATAGAATTCATTCATTTCAGATTTATTAGTGAACTTACCATATCGTTCTACCATAGATTGGTATTCCTTACCCATCTCTTCTAATAGGATTTGGTTTAAGTCCATTGACTCAGCTTCTACAGCTGATTGGTTGTACATCACCTGCAACCACGATTGGATAGTCTCGTGCATCGCTGTACCGAACACAAGGTGTATTGATGGGTCAAAGTCTTTATGACCCTCCATATAATTCAATTTCCATTGTTTAGGACAATTAGCCCACATGGTGTATTGTGAATACGATACTTTTTTATCACCCTCCTGCTCTGTATGAGCTGGGAAGTTGAATACGTTTGATACCATTGACTTTTTCATATTACTAATATACGATTTATATTTGGATTTACCAAATTATTTATGTTAATATTACCCATACGATGGAAACATATCCTCCCAACCATCTACTGCATTCTCGTTGTAGTAAGTACCCTCTTTAGATTCGACATACTCATCGGGGTGAATTGCGTATTGTTCGTCTGGAAAGAAGTTCTCCAAATCTTTAATCAATTCACTAGCTTCCTCGAAAGTTAGCTGTGTTGTGTGGTCTTCTACGTAATTTGTCTCGTTTACTACTTTGTACAATTCTATCATATCTTTATCTCCTTTACTATGTAAAGATACGAAAAAAGCCTGGTATTACCAAGCTTTTAATGTTAAGAAATTGTTAAGTTATTTAGCCCATTTGCCGTTCTGAACTAACTGAGCGATTATACCATATACTGATAGGTCAGCGTATGTATCTTGTAGTGATTCACCAACCTCATCCGGTTGACCCAATACCACTAATTGTTTAAGTCTTTGGATTTTGTCATTCATTCTGAACCATAGTCCAGTTAGTGACAATTTTACATCATCTTTTGTTACGAGTTCCGAACCTACTGAAATGTTACCAGGCCCATAGTTACGTTGTTTTTTACAAAAGGTTTCATATTGTTCCCACATAATACGTTTATATTCATCCATCATTACAGGATAGGTTGACTCGCAAAACTCCCTTGCAGTTTGTTCAGTAGTTTTATTAGTCAAAGTTCGTTCTCCATTATGGACAACTTTTGTTTTTGCTTCTCTTATTACTTCAGCCATTTCTTAATATCTTTTTTATCTACTCCGTACTTTTGGATAATTTCTGTAACTTCTTCTTTTGATAGAATGTCAACATACTCCATTACCTCACGCTGAGATACCTCAAAGTACTTTGCTAGGTATGTTAGTACATTTTCATTGTATTTACTACCACCACTTGGTTTAATGTACTTATCAAAAGAACGTTTCTTTGGTAATACATCTAAATACAATTTGTAAACCTCCTTGGGAGAGAGCTGACCAATGGTGTACATTTGTAACTCATTGACCAGCTCAAGAAGACCCATGTTCATTGATAAGAATCGATTTACCATATATGGTTCAAATGTCTTCTTATCCATAACAGATAGGGAATCCCATGGGGTTTTCTTCTCTTTTATCCCAGAGAGGTGTTCAAATAAGGTTTTAGCCTTCTTTGGTTTCTCCATCTTCAAAAAACTCTTTTGGTGTGAATTTTGGATGAACAGTACCACACTCGTTACAAACTACCACAGGGATAGGTAACATTGAGGCTTGTCCATTTGGAGATTGAACCGCTGGTACTTCTTTGTACATGGAAACTTCCGTAAAGAATATACCATCACAATTTGGACAAGTCACTGTTGGTAACTTGAACGGGTCAATTTGCATTTTTGGTGCAGCTGCTGTGGGTGGTTGACTCCCACCCATTTGTACTACTTTGCTTTTCTTAGCCATATTACTTGTTTTCTTCTACAGAAGCTTTTCTGTATTCAGTAACCAATTTCTTCATTTCACCAATTGCTTTTCTAGCTTGAGTTGCTGATTTCTTGGTTGTACCATTATGAGACTCCGTGAAGTCTGTGAATAGTGCTGTCATTTGTTCGAATAATTCTTGTGAATTTGTCATAATTTACTTTCCTAATGTTATTAAAATATTTAAAATCATCGCCATTACGTTGATTTCCTTATCAACAACCATTGTATCCTTATACTGACCATCTGCGATGTTTAAGATGGTCTGGCCTACTTTACTATGTGCGTAACTATCTACCCCATCATATAGTGACCTATACAATGGTGTAAAATCTCTTAATTTTGAATCAGTAATAATTTGTCTGATTTCTATGAATTGTTGTTTTACATCACCACCTTTTTGTAATACCTTAATTACATTATCAGCATAATTTGCTTGAACAGTTGATGTTGTGTCAATTTTTAAGTCACCTTTTACTACTTGACGTTGTGCTGCGTTCAACACTCTACGAATATCAGGATACCCACTATTAACTAAGATAGCAAGGTCTTCATTTTTGAAGTTTACGTTTTCCTCTGTTAATATATGATGTAATCGTTTAGCAACATCCTTTTTTGATGGAGGTGTTATTGCAAATGTCTGACATCTTGATTGGATTGGGTCAATGACCTTCTCCACGTAGTTACACGTTAAGATGAATCGTGTCGATTTACTGAAAGTCTCCATTAAGTTACGGAGTGCAGCTTGGGCGTTTGGTGTCAGATAATCTGACTCATCCAAGATTACAACTTTCCACTTACGGAATCCCATTGATGATGCGAATCCACGAATCTTATCACGAACTGCGTCAACGGAGTTTTCATCCGAAGCGTTGATATACATAACATCACAATCAATCTGATTAGTGATAATTTTAGCGAGTGTAGTCTTACCTGTACCTGCTACTCCATAGAGTAACAGATGGGGTACATCCTCATTCTCAATGTAAATCTTTACTTTCTCAAGGATATGTTCGTTACCTACATAGCCTTCTAATGTATCTGGTCGGTATTTTTCAACCCATAGTGAATTACTCATCGTCCTACTTCTTTTAAGTATTTTTTCTTTGCGTCTTCCCAACTCATTCCAATGATGTCTAAGTAGAACAATGGTTCTGGCTTAATACGACCCTCATCTAATAATTTGGAATATCTACGTATAGCTTTTGGTTTCCACCAATTCATTGTATAGTCATCACCACCCTCAAACTTCTTCTTTAATTTCAATTGACTAGCATCAATTTCGTTACGAAGAAACTCATTACCATTGTCATACATTTGAGCGAAGTATACACCACGTTTAAATCCATGCTGATAATGACTTTGTTTGATTCCCAACTCTTTGAATATCATTGAAAGGATACGTTGTTTAACACCTGATACAGGTCCTTCAATTCCTTCCTTCTGAGTTGTGGTTTTGATATAATCGTCACTTAGATTATCTCTAACCCAATGATGCCATGGTTCATATACCGAGTCATCTGGTTTAGTGGAAACCTTTCCAGCAGATTCTCCAAGTGTTTTGAAATGTGGAATACCATTATATTGGGAGTGGATACCATACAAAGAAGTGGTACCTACCGCAATTAGCTCTTGGCCGTACTTCTCTTTCCAATGGTTACGAACGATTGGGGAAGTGGTCATACAAGCAACTAATTTACCACCTAAGAAGTTGTATCCCAATGGTTGGGTACATACAATCGTACTTGCGATTGTTGTGTGGTTAAGCCTACCATGTTTGTACTTATTTTCCTTGTCCCACCCAATGTAGGTATCTCTAACTCCCAATGAGGTAACATCAGAACCCAGCGAAACTAAACCTAACAACTTCCCACTAACTCGGTCTTTAATATATAATTTTATATTACGACCTGGATTAGCTGAAAATGACATCGTATGAATCAATTTGCGAACCTCAGTCCATCTCGTTGATTCTTTAGCGTCAGCGACTATCTCAACATAAGGGTCAAGTGCATCAATCTCTTGGATTGTTTGTTCCTTATTCATGATATCGGTTGGTGACCATAGTTGGTCAATGTATTGAGCCATAGCTGCTTTCCTCTTCATAGAAGATGGTAAGTCAGCATTCCACTCAACCCATTTTTTGTATAGAGTTTGTTCTTCTACAGTCATTGAGGCAAGGTAGTCCATGTTGTCAATGAACTTCTGCTTTTCAACTTCGTAGTCAAATTCCGCTTTCGCTGGTTCTGAGTCCCAAAACTGCATATTACTTAATCTCTACTAAAAAGTAATTAGACTTAAATCCTTCATGTTCGAATGATACATGAGCCAACCCTTGTGGAGAAATCTTCAATGAAGATGATTTAGCATTACGATTAGCACCAAGGATTTCTTTCAAATACTTAGCTGAGAATGAAATAGGGTCTACGTCACCTTCACACGTACAATCTACTGCAATAGAGATTCGGTTTGAATTGATTTTAGAATAACCTAAAACTACTTCACCCTTACTATCTTTACACGTGAATGTAAATGTGTCTGAATCAGACATAGCACCCTTTGCTTTAGAGAACGTAGATACGAAGTCATCATCCATAGTTACAGTTGATGTAAATGGTGGAAGAGCCTTCAACTCAGGAACTACAGGAATTACTGACAAATCAGCCAACATATAGTTTACTGATGTTTTAGTGTCAGAGAATACCAAAGCAGCCTCACCTTCTTTAACATCTACTTGACTACCCAATACACCGAGTAGTCCTTTTAATTGTGAAGTAGTGTAAACACCATACTCACCATTTGGGAATGACTTCTCTTCACTCTCGACAGTACCCAATAGGGTCTTATCGTCTGAGATAAAGGAAACACTCATTCCATCGTCCGTTGAGTTGATTTTTACCGACTCAACTTCACCGCCCAAGTTGTAACGGGAGATGAAACCTTCAAAAGAATTCTTTTTCATTGTTTTTATTTGTTATTTATTGTACTAATATACGAAATTAAATTGGATTATCCAAACCATTTGGATATTTTTTGTTTTCTTTTTTTGAATTTATAGATGTAGATGTTTTTAGTTAGAGTATCTACATACCTAGCATCACCACCGTCTAAAGCCCTCGTCAACTCAATAGCAATTGGTTTAAGTTTACCATTATGCTTATTTCGTAAAGTTTTGTCGTGATATCTACGACCATTCCACATTATTACACGACCTGTTGATGTTTCTCCTACAAATTCAAAGTTAGTTGCTTTATATACCACCCCAGTATGTCCAAATGTTTTATCAGCATATGATATAATCATTTCTAAGTCAGTATTTCTTTGTAACCATCTCAGAGTCCATCCTATAAAGTAAGACTCGGTATTTTTAGGCGTGTCATCAATACACACCAATCGCTTTAATTCCAAAATTTTGGATGGGTTCGAAGTATACTTCTGAGCAACTCCACTCATACCCAAAGTCCCATAAACCATAGCACCAATCATAGTATTACCATCCATCAACTTAAAGCAATACGAAATGTGTAGTCCATTCATATTTTTTGAATAATGATGGGTTTCTACAAAGTCCACAATTTCACTTCGTGGGCATTGTTCTACTATGTAATTGGTTACACTCACTACTCCACGAGCTCACTAATGGTTGTGTTGATTTGTTCCATAATCCAATCACTTGTTAGTGCTTGGTCTAAAATACTATATAAATCATCATCATCAATGTTATCTGATTTTGATTTTACATCATCGATGTGCCATAGGTTATCAACATAATACCCATGGTCTTGTAATACTTGTTTTGCTTGTTTGATTGTCATAATTTATTTATTAAAATGAGAAAAATTGTGCAGCGTGTGCGAGATTCGGATTTGGTTTGTCCCAATTCATTGCTTTATAGAAATCGTCTAGCTTATTATTCAATTCCTTTTCCCAAATCAAATCATAATCAATGTATTGTTGAATGAACTCATTGATTTCCGGTGGGTCTGAGTGTCCAGTAAATCCGGTGGTCTCTAATCCAAGTGGATTCTTTTTTAGATATACCCATTTGATTTTATCACCATCTTTCATTGGTTCATACTTAAAGGGAGCATTGAACTTCTTTAACAACTGATTATAAGTGATAGCAGCTTTAACGTGTGCTGGTGTACCTTTCATGAATTCACCAATTGCTTGGTCTTTGAATCGATACTTTGACATATGTTTTACAGCAGAGTTTTTAGCGATATCTACAAACTCTTGGTCAGTCATCCCATCCTTATAATCCAAAATCTTTTGGTCAAGTTCGTCTTTGTCTGCATCCTTTAGGATATCCATCAACACAGTCGACATCACTTCTTTAAAGTAAGTTGGAAATGATGAACGTTTTACATCCAACCCCTTAACATCTAACTTATCACAATCAACCTCGTTGTCGTTAATAATCCATTGAGCGTATCTCTTCTTCGATACCCAAAAACCACCCTTAGCGATTGTTTCTTGTTTGATATCAAATCGGTGAGTGTCTACATTGAACAATTTAAATGCCATCTGGTCATAAACATTATTGATGTGTTCTTCAACCTCTTTAGCCACCGACAGAATTGCTGGAATCATTTGTTCATCTGAGTTCTCGTCAATCTCAGGGTTACGAGCTTTTACAAGCGGAGCTGCCTGATAGAATACGGAATCTGTATCTGTGTACACATTATAATCGGCTTCCTTACCAATGTTCTTTGTATAGTACTGATTAGCGATTAACTCCGTAGTCTTAATTACAGTCTGACCTGTAATTGTAGTAGCCTCAGCATTATCCACATCATAGAATCTGAATGATGGTAGACCCAATACTCCATATAAGGAGTTCAACATAATCTTTTGAACTAGCTGACGTTGGGAGTAGAATGTATATAATTCTTGATTACCTTCCTTACCATGTTTTTTCATAAGGTCTTTGTATTCCACACGTTTGTCAAACCAAACATTTAGAATTTCAGGAATAACCCCTACCTTATCTCTACGATACAAAACACCATTAGCAGCTACTGAGTAGTTTGATTTTTGAATAAAGTCCATAAACTTACCCCTATCCAATGGTGGGAACTCGTTACCATCGTCATCTATAATAGAGTATGATTCAATGTTACCCTTCATATGGTCTTCAGCCACATAGTTCTTTAACTTACCAATCTTAGTCTCAGGTGAGATATTGATAGTCATAATGATAGATGGGTATAGTGATGTTAAATCCAAATCATAGACCCATTTGTAAAGACCCGGCTTTGGTTCTTTTACATAAGCTCCAGTAAACTTACCTTCAACCTCGGTTCCATCTTCATTACGAGCTTTTCGTCTTGGTTTGTTTGGAGCAACACGACCACTTCTACGTAGGAACGTTAACATTGCACCCTCTAACCATTTTGATGAGAATAGGAAATCCTCATAGAACACGTGTCCGGCGTGACATATTGCTCTAGCCAAATCAATGAACTGAAGCTTCTTGTCCATGTCAACGACCAACTCAACATCTACTAAGTTATACTCAATAAACTTTTCTAAGTCATCTCTGAATAATTGGTCAAGATTACCTTCATATTCAATCTTACCCCTACCTAACTCTAAATTAGCAATTGTATCCAATCGATAATTTGGGTATTCGGTATAAGTAAAGTTTTTGAATAGAGCGATATAATCCAATGCCGAAACACCTGCAATCAAATAACGATTACGATATTTATTCCAATGGACTTTACCAATAGGTGATAGCTGATTTGCTACAGACTCACCTAACATTCTCTTCATTCTATTATATAGGTAGGTAACGTCAAAGAAGTCAATGTTCCATCCAGTAATAATAGTAGGGTTAATCTCTTTCCATTTGTTTAGGAAAGCCATTAACATTTGTTCTTCAGTATCGAACGATTCTACTTTAGCACCTTTGATTGTCTTATCAATCTTCTCACCTTTGTTTACAACGTATACAAAGTAGTCACCGCTTACTGAGTCATGACCTGCGACTGATGTCATTGCATTCTTAGCCTCAATTGTATCGGGTAGACCGCTATTCATCTCTACCTCTATATCAAAGGTAAGTACAGTATGACCAGTTGATACCTCATCCGAATCACCATATTGGTCAATCAGATATCGTGTCATCTCGTTTACATCACTTTCATACAATTCAAGACCATCGTCTTGCTTCCAAAAGTTTATCTTTTTAAGACGCTCTCCGTGAATAGAAGTGTGAGAACCATTACCATCTCTAACGTAAGCATATCTACGGTATTTAGATGTGAAGTACCCTTTCTCATCATCCCAACAATGGATGAGATTATTTTCTTTTTCGAAGTATACATTTTGATACATTAATCAGTTAGTTTTTTATGTAGTTCTTTAATCATCTTATCTTCATTATTTGAGAGTTCCATTGCTCTCTGAAGTGACATATCATCTCGTTCTTGTCTGAATGTGTCATTATCCAAAATACCATCTAAATGAGCGAAGAATTCTTTTTTAGTTTTAAAGAATAACCCATTAGGGTCAATCTCGTGATAACAATCAGAATCGTGCCAAATCATCGGAGTACCATTCATCATACAATCCGTACCACTTACTGACCACCCATAGTTTGTCTGTTTCATTTGAACACCTACCTTACAATTCTGAAGTCGTTGGTAGTATTCATGTTTAGGTACTTTCGTATTATCTATCCAAGCGAATGGTATCTTACCACTTAATTGTGGAATCCACACCGTGAAATCTTGTCTTTGAGTACGATACTCTTCCATCATTTCAATAAACTTAGGATATCCCTTATATGCCGCTGGTCTATGATTGAATACAATGATATTTTCTTTAGTAGACTTTACCTCTTCTACAATTTTGTCTTGAGGTACTCCTAAGTTCCAAACAGTTAGGATATCATCCAACTTATGTACGAACTCATCATTAAATAACTCCTTAGCCTCAGCAAGAACTCTATTCTTTTGGTCTTGGGTATTTAGGTAACAGGTTTCCATTTGAGAAATACCAAGTAGTTCAATTGGTAACCATAACCACTTTGCTTTACCATCTCTCCTATCTACACCATTACAAGGTAAGTGTTTACTTCCCTCAAACCAATGTGAATATCCTATAATTTTAGTTCCCCACTTAGCGTATCTACCAACCTGCGGCCAATCTGGAAGATGTGAATAAATTACATCATATTCACCATCCTTCAGTATCTTCATTAAGTCGACTGATGGGAATGCTCGTTGATTCATCATATCACCTGGAATGTGAATCTCAATTTGCTTTACATTTGGTAGATTTAACTTCTTAGTAACCTTACCCTTTGGAACTAATACATTCCAATAGTATTCACCACACTTATCTAATGCCTTGATATGATTATGTATCACATCGATAAACGAGTCTTTCTCAATATTAGATGAATTTGTAATATTCGGGATTACCAATACTTTCCTAGCATTTTTGTAATCTACGGCTTCCCAAAAATTCATTAATCTAATTTGTTTACCATTGTTGAAACCATCTCATGTATTTTGTAGGTATATCCAATTGGTGATAAGAAATATTTTAACTTACGAAGAACATCCGGCTGATGAACCACTTTCCAATTCTCTTCAGCGTCTGGATTAGGGTGATATACCGTAATCACTATATTGGTTTTATTGGGTTCGTGTGTTTTAGTTTTCTCATTATATTCGGTATGAGCAAATATAGTATTAAAGACATTATCCCACTTAAACATAGCTGATGTGAAAGCCATTGAAATTGTGTTACTATCTCTGAATCCCTCAACAGTTGCATCTTTAGTTTTACTGTGAACTTTATCAGTATAATCAATCCAAAGTTTGTTAGCCAACGCCAAATTGTTTTTATCAATCTCTACTTTAGCTTTTTTAAGAATTGTAGTGATTCTTCTTTTTGTAAACCCACAAAGCCCTAAATACTCTTTATTTCCGATTGAATCGTATGGGGTACCATTTGCATAAAGACCTACTATGTACTTAACCCCATCATCAACACTCATTGCCTTTTTGATGTTTTTAGGTCTTTTGTTTTGTAGGTTACTAACACCTTTAAGTTCATCATTCGTATATTGTTCATGAACTTCTTTTGGAATTCTCATTACAGGAACAACAGTAGAATGTTTAGCATCCTTAGCGCCACCCAATGTGTGGTTACCATCACCAATAATATCATTACCAGATTGTCTACCTTCGTAAATTACTATAGGGTTACAACCACCAGTATTACCACCAGCATCATCAATTCTTTCTTTTATTTCTAAACGAAGTTCCTTACTCTCTTCAGTACGAACCTGCAATCTCGGTAATTCATACACATCATCAATCGATTCATAAGTAATTGGAAACTCTTTGCTTTGTATCTTAGTGTGAAGTTCTACTATCAGCTCATTATCAGGTTGAGAAAACTTAGCTGCGCCATTTGTTTTGTTGTAAAACATGGGATTATTTCTAGCATCGTTATCTTTTAGAATCTTTCTTTCAGATACTGTCATCTCGGCGTAATTACCATATTCTAAAATCTCAAATTTAAAGCTTCCATCGGAACTTTGAAATTCTTTACCAAATTCCTTATTAGTAGATGAGTGCCAATACTCATCATCTACATATCCTTTATGAACTCCAACATAAACTTTGTTGTTATCTAAATTAGTGTAGCGATAAAGATATCCTTCATAAATTTCAGGTACATTCCCAAGGTGTACCTCTTTGATTGACTGCGGTGTGTTTTTTGTGTTTAACATATTTTTCATTTAATAATTAATATTCGAGGTACTCCGACCTCTTTTACTATGTAAATATACGACATTTAGTTGGGTTTACCAACTTTTAATGTTAAGTAATTGTTAAAGTTATCCACATTACCAAAAATTTACTTTATTTTCTGGCTCGAACGTTTCGTGATGTACTACCTCTGATAGGAACTCACTTGCATCTTTAGGATATGGACTTACTTTATGTTTAAGTTGTTTAGCCAACTTACGTTTCTCTGATTTGGTCTGACCTAATACTTGAATGTATCGGTGTTTAGCAGATTCCTTCTTTCTCCAAAACTCGGCGATGTTCTCCTTACCCATTTGGGTTTTGAGATGGATTAGATTGTGAGACCCCCATTTAGAGAATACAGTTCTTGAGTGTATCCACTTATGTGGGTTACTTTGAATTGATATAGAATAGTTCGGCATCAGTTGAATATCACGACAATCTTGGTATAACCAATTTGTTGCTTGATATATACCACCTAAATGTAATTGTTCGGGGTCAGCGTAACTGAGTAACATCTTG
>TARA_B110000858_G_scaffold198006_1_pt1 | contig 21221 bp, 18 predicted proteins | sample TARA_B110000858 | Tara Oceans TARA_B110000858 (sample SAMEA4398247) | marine metagenome | biome: Polar Biome; feature: [SRF] surface water layer (ENVO:00010504); material: water (ENVO:00002006), including particulate matter (ENVO:01000060) such as... | depth 5 m | reverse complement strand
TTTAACCAATTGGTCGTGCGTTCAAGTCGCACACGCCCCACCAATTTCTTTTATGCAATACCAGCGGCGGTTTAACTGAGCCGCAGACCCCACCAATTTCTTTTATGCAATATCAGAGGCGGTTTAACTGAGCCGCAGACCCCACCAATCTTCTTATACAACCTCAGAGGCAGTTTGCCTGAGCCGCAAACCCCAGTAATTCCCTTCAGAGATATATGCAGCAAGATCACTGATGAGTTCTAGGCCGCAGTATTTCTCCCCGATAAAAATCACAGCCACCAGCAAGAGAATAGTAGCCTGTGGTAAACTGTGCCCTCGTTGTTATTCGTAGTTGGCGAAAATGAATCAGATCAATACAAGTGAAACCTCCACTGCATTATCCGCTGATAGCGTGCTCGTGCGCGAATATCTTGACCGTGCCGTGCGTCCCGCCGTTCTGGATAAAGAAATTCAAGAAACGTATAAGGCCAATATCAAGCAGCTGATGCAGCAGAAGAATGCGCGTCTGGTTGCTCACTACTATGCCGATGCAGTGCTGCAAGACCTCGCTGAGGAAAGTGGTGGTTTTGTAGGTGATAGCTTAGAAATGGCGCGCTTCGGTCGAGACTGTGATGCTGAAATGCTGATTGTCGCCGGTGTGAAATTTATGGGCGAGTCGGCGAAGATTCTCAGCCCCGAAAAAACCGTGTTGATGCCAACTTTAGAGGCGACCTGCTCTTTGGATATCGCCTGTCCTAGCGATGAATTCTCTGCCTTCTGTGACCAGCATCCTGACCGTACTGTAGTCGTTTACGCAAATACCTCGGCGGCTGTGAAGGCGCGCGCCGATTGGGTGGTTACCTCGAGTATCGCATTAGACGTGGTCGAGCACCTGATGGAACAGGGCAAGAAAGTGCTGTGGGCCCCCGATAAGCACCTCGGCTCCTATATTCAGAAGACTACTGGCGCAGATATGCTGCTATGGGATGCCGCTTGCATAGTTCATGAGGAGTTTAAGGCCCGTGGTCTCGTTGCTATGCGTAAGATCTATCCCGATGCGGAGATATTGGCGCATCCCGAATCACCACGTGAAGTGCTCGAGATAGCGGATGTGGTTGGTTCCACCACGCAGATCATCAATGCAGCGAAGCACTCGGATAAGTCAGAGATTATTGTGGCTACGGATCAGGGTATTTTCCATAGGTTGCAGCAGGTGGCGCCGGAGAAGACATTTATCATTGCTCCCACGGCGGGCAACGATGCGACTTGCCGCAGTTGTGCGCAATGTCCATGGATGGGGATGAATACCTTGGAAGGCTTGTACAGCTCTCTGCAAGAGAATAGCAATGAGATACAGGTAGATGCAGATCTAGCTGCTCAGGCGATGGTCCCGCTACAGAGGATGTTAGATTTTGCCGCGAACAATCAGTTAAAGGTACGTGGCAAAGCCTAGTGAGTTCTGTCCGCTAACAAATTTAGGCATTCTGCTGCAATTTTTCGATCTCTTGAATCTTCTGTCTTAAGCGTGCCTCTTCGGCAGGCGAGATGCCGTTGTCACTTTCTATTTGCAAGGCCGAGCGCAATTGCCGCCGTGCGTTCTGATAGTCCCCTATAAGCCGAAAATATTCTGCTCTAGCCTGGTGTACCTTGCTGATATTGCCAGCCTGGCCTTGGGTCTCTGATAGCTTGAACCAGAGTTGAAAGTCGTTGGGCCGAGTAAGACTGTGACGCTCCATAAGCTCGGCGGCGGCAGTATAGGAGCGTGCCGCTATCAGTGCGTCTGCATAAGCGATAGTGAGCGCATGATTGCCCGGGTTGATAGCCAAATGATGCTGTAGGAAGTTAATTGCCTGTCCTGGCTCATTCTGTTCGGTAAGAACCTCTGCCTGCGTTACCGCATAGCTAATTCGATTAGGATCCTTCTCTAATAGTGGCGCAAGAGTGGCGCTTGCCTGCGCAAACTGCTGATTCTCGTAATAGGCGATCGCGAGGGCATAGCGATTTACCTCGCGTGTAAATTCATTCGCGCTGACTTCAAGAAGGCGCTCATATTCAAGCACAAGGTCAGCCTTTTTAGTGGCGTAGTGGCCGATCACTCGGGCACGGACGATCTGGTATTCTAGGCTGGTGTTGTACTGCTTACTTGGATAGCGGTTCGCTCTGCCACGGCTTCCTGAGACACGTGCCTCCGTTAGGGGATGCGAGAGGAGGAACTCCGGCAGCTGGCGTCCAAATCGCTTAATGGCTAGGAGTCGCTCGAATAGTGTAGACATGCCGTCGGGGTCGAAGCCGGCGCTGAACATCGTATCTTGGCCGACCCGATCAGCCTCGGTTTCATTGCTCCTGCTGAAACGGAGTCGATTCTCCAGTGCGTGGCCCTGAACCGCCGCCACGGCGGCGGTTCCGTGACTGGCATCGGAAGTAGCCATAATAATTACACTGGCTAATAACGCCGCCATGCCGGGAATTCTAGAGTTCTTCGCCTCATCGACTCCGCGGGCAAAATGCCGCTGGCTCACGTGAGCGAGCTCGTGGGCCATTACAGAAGCAAATTCCGCCTCCGTGTGGGCGTTAAGGAATAGACCTGTATTTACACCAATAATACCGCCGGGAGCGGCGAAGGCGTTCAATGCCTGGCTATCGATAATCACAAAAGAGAGACGATGGTCCTGAAGTTGGCTACGGGATGCGAGCTTGTAAGTCACATTCTCAAGATAGGCATTGAGTATTGGGTCGGGAATTGTCGGCGCACCGCGACGAATGCTGGTGAGAAATTGCTGCCCGAGAGCATACTCCTGCTCAATAGAGACGGTGCCGGAGATACGGTCACCGAGACTGGGCAGGGCGGGCTGAGCAGACAGCAAGCAAGGGGCAATTGCTGCGAGCAACAGCACTAGGAATTTTTTAAGGCAAGTGGTGTGCATAATGTCCGTTAATAATACTTTAAGACCGAGATTAACATAATTAATTCCTCGTTTTTGAGTAACGTTTGGACGAGATAAGGGGCTCACAGGCGATATAAGCCATGGTGTTTCACCCGCATAGCTTGATAAAATGTAGTGATGGAGATAAACGCCGATATAGAGATAGACCTAAGTGGCTTACAGTGCCCAATGCCCTTGCTCAAGGCTAAACTGGCTCTGAATAGCATGGCATCCACTCAGGTTCTGAAGGTGGTAGCTACCGACCCGGGCTCGGAGAAGGATTTCCATATGTTCGTTAATCAAACTGATCACCAAATTCTGGGTTTTCAGAAAGACGATAGTGCCTATTTTTACTGGATTAAGAAGGCTTAGGGAGTCTGGGGCTATACTGGTTGTAAGCCTCTTCGGGCGCGCACCACTCAGAGACTTGATCAAACACTCCCTGGAGACATCAGGAAATGAAGAAGCTGGTTAACGACTTCCTCGATCGTTATTTTCACGACGAAGAATCCATCATTTTAATGTTGCTGCTGACCGTAGGTTTGGTGGCGCTGCTGCTATTCGGTGGTGTTCTGGCGCCGCTGATTACGGCGATCATCATCGCCTATCTCATGCAGGGACTTGTCGAGGTTTTACTACGCCAAGGTCTCTCGGCACGCATTGCCTTTGTCCTCGTGTATGCGGTGTTTATAGGTGTGTTTCTGTTAATGCTGCTGTTTCTGCTTCCTTCTGCCTGGAATCAATTACGCAGATTGATGAGTGAGTTACCCAACCTCATTAGTCAGTGGCAGGCATTTCTGTTACTGCTGCCTCAGGACTACCCTAATCTCGTTTCGGAGCAGCAGATTCGCGAGTTCATCAATGGCGTACAGGCAGAACTGGGCGGCTATGGCCAATCGGTATTAGAATATTCACTGGCGAGCATCCCCAGCATAATTTCCTGGATCGTTTTCATTGTCCTAGTCCCCATACTGGTATTTTTCGTTATGAAGGATAAGTCCGACCTGGTCAATTGGGCGGGTAATTTCCTGCCGCGTAATCGACCCTTGATGAATAGAATCTGGTTAGAGATGGATCAACAGATCTCAAATTATATTCGCGGCAAGGTTCTCGAAATTTTCATCGTCGGCAGTGCTAGTTATCTCCTGTTTGTCATACTAGGCATCAACTATGCCTTGCTGCTCTCGGTGTTGGTGGGGCTTTCGGTGATCGTTCCCTATATTGGAGCGACAGTAGTGACTATCCCAGTGGCGGCGGTCGCCTATGTGCAGTGGGGAATCGGTAGTGAGTTCTATACTGCTGTCGTGGCCTATGGTGTGCTGCAGCTGGTGGATGGCAATGTGCTGGTGCCAGTCATTTTCTCCGAGGCAGTTAACCTGCATCCGGTTGCGATTATTGCGGCAGTCCTTGTGTTCGGAGGAATTTGGGGCTTGGCAGGGGTGTTTTTTGCAATACCTCTGGCGACTCTGGTCAAGGCTATCATCAATGCCTGGCCAAATAAGATGCAGCCAGACTTAGAGGCTGGCGAGTAGAGGGCGATTCTGCTTAGCGGCATCGCGACTCCTTTGGTTGATCTCCTTTCGCTGTGCTAAAATTCGCAGCTTCAATTTTGTACTGGATTTCTTATGCTTGATCACATACGCGGCAGTATTGTTGCCATAGTTACGCCGATGCAGGCCGACGGTTCCTTGGATATGGATGGGCTGGGCACACTGCTCGAATGGCATATCGCATCGGGTACGAGTGCAGTAGTTATCGTTGGCACTACCGGCGAGTCTGCCACCCTCAGCTCCGATGAACATTGCGACCTGGTCGCTCATTGCGTCAATGTGGTTAACGGAAGAATCCCGGTAATAGCGGGCGCAGGATCGAATAACACGGCAGAAGCACTCCATTTCACCGAGTCGGCAAAGAAAAATGGCGCGGATGCTGCGCTGCTGGTTACACCTTATTACAATAAACCTTCGCAGGAAGGTCTGTATCAACACTTCAAGCTTATAGCTGAAGGCGTGGATATTCCGCAGATTCTCTACAATGTGCCGGGACGCACCGCCTGCGATTTACAGTTGGCCACGGTTAAGAGACTCGCCGAACTCGATAACATCCAAGGAATCAAAGACGCCTGCGGTGATCTGGCGCGAGGATTGGAGTTGGTCGAGCACTGTGCTGATAAACTTGCCATCTATAGTGGAGAAGATTCGCTAAGCCTGCCTCTTATGTTGGCCGGCGCCGATGGTGCTATTTCCGTTACCGCAAATGTTGCACCGCAATTGATGTCACAGATGTGTGCTCATGCTCTAGCAGGCAATGAGGAGAAAGCGGGCGCGGATGATAAGAAGTTAGCGGCATTGCATCAGAGTTTATTCTTGGAGTCGAATCCGGTACCAGTGAAGTGGGCTCTGCAGGCAATGGGCAAGATGAGCGGCGGAATAAGATTGCCGCTTCTGGAACTTGATCAGCAATATCACGTCGAAGTTCGGGAAGCCCTCGCACGAGCGGGCATCGATGTATGATGTGTTGGACCAGCTATAGCGATGATCAAGGTAATACAGGAAGCCAGTTGCATGTTTAAACCCCTAGTAATTCTAAGCTGCGTGCTGCTACTTACCGGCTGTAAATATCTTGCCGGCGAGAACGGGCCTTTCCGTGATCGAGCAGACGATTACATGGAGGCTCCAGTATTGCCCTCGATGGCAATACCTAATGAATTGGATAGCTACACGCTAGACGAACTGTATGTCATTCCGGAACAGATCTCATTGGCCGCGCAGCCCTTCACAGAGATACCTCTACCCAGACCTATAGAATCGAAGGGACGAGAAGGCGTAGTCATACAAAACCTAGCCGAAAGTAGTTGGATTGTCTTGGATGCTACACCGGGGCAGGTATGGCCGCTGGTGCGAGATTTCTGGACACAGCTAGAGGTGAATTTAGAAAACGAGAACCCAAGTGCGGGTAGTATGGAAACCTCTTGGTTGGAGGTCGATAGCAATTTGGAAACTCGGCATAAGTATCGCCTCACGATAGAGCCGGGCCTCCATTCCGGTTATTCAGAGATATACGTGGATCATACGCAAAGTCCGAGGAGTGAGCTAATCCCCCTAGTGATAAGTTGGCGGTCGGCGTCGGCGTCTGCATCGAAAGATCGCGAGCGGCAGATTCTAGATAGCCTTTCACAATATTTAGCGGATAGAAACGATGTCTATCAGGCCTCATCATCCAGTCTTCTCGCGGGCAGTCTCGAAGCGGCGAGAAAGGCAAATATCCTCGATGACGGGCAGGGCAACACGGTGTTGGAGCTTCGCCTCAGTTACCGGCGCGCGTGGGTGCTGGTTCGCTCAGCACTAACCGAAGCGGGAGTGACTATTCTGGAGAATGACCGTGACATGGCTTTTCTGAATGTACGTTTCGCAGGCGCTGACGAAGATGAGGATCCGCCTGGATTCATAGGTCGACTGTTCTCCCGCAACAATGCTGATAGCGCTTCTGTAGAGCGAGACTTCAGCGTTCGACTCGTTGATGAGAATGGAGTCGTTACAGTATTTGCCGACCCGCTGGAATCGGCCGATGATCTGTCCGATCTTGCCGTCGAGCTATTGCTTGTTATCAACGACAATTTGAGCTGATAGCTGCGCTGCAGCTTTTATCTCGCCGTAACTTTTATTTCGCCGCAGCACTGCGGCATAGGTCGCCCACTGCAAGCGAGCAATATGATTTCCCCAATTGTAATCACCCTCATTGTTCTAGCTGTCGCATTGGTAGGCTTTCTTGTGTGGGCTCTGCGTCAGTCGCAGCAGTTGAAATTAGCGGAGTTGTCATCTCGAGAAAAGCTGCTAGCCAGAGAGGCGGAGTTAGCTAATGCAATGCAGTCCCTGAATGATTCAGACAGTCAGATTACTTCTCTTAATATCGAGCTGCAGTCACTACGCGAACTGAAAGCTAGGCTAGAAACTAGTTTGGAGATGGAGAAGGCGCAGCATACAAAGGATCTTGCATTTCTAAATGAATCGAAAGAGCAGATGGGTGAAGCTTTCGAGAATATCGCGAACAAAATATTCGACGATAAGAGCAAGAAGTTAGTCGACAACAACAAGGAAAGCCTCAACACTGTCTTAAATCCACTACAGGATAAGATTCGTCAGTTCGAGAAGCGGGTAGAGGACACCTACGAAAAAGAATCCAAACAGCGCTTCTCGCTGGAGAAGGAGATCAAACAGCTGCATGAGATGAATACGCAGATCAGTGAGGACGCGGTTAATCTGACCAACGCCCTAAAGGGAGACAATAAGGCACAGGGCAACTGGGGCGAGATGATCCTCGAGACTCTGCTGGAAAACTCCGGGCTAGTAAAGGGTAGGGAGTACGAGGTGCAAGTGAACCTGCAGTCGACTGATGGCGGCAAGTTTCAACCCGACGTCATCGTTCATCTGCCCGAGTCGCGTGACATCATTATCGATTCCAAGGTATCGCTTAAGGCTTGGGATGCCTACTGTGCGACAGACGACGTGGAAGAGAAGGCGGAGTTACTGAAGCAACACGTGCAGTCTGTACGCAGTCACGTAAAGGGTTTGTCGGGCAAGGACTATCAGAATCTGGCAGGGATAAGCACTCTGGATTATGTGTTCATGTTCATGCCCATCGATGCAGCCTACTCGATTGCGATTCAGAACGACCCGGGCTTATCTCAGTATGCGTTTGAGAAGAACATCGTCTTCGTTAGTCCGACCATGTTGCTAACAACATTGAAGCTGGCGCAGAACCTTTGGCGCCTAGATCAGCAGAATCGTAATGCCGTAGAGATCGCCGAGAAGGCGGGTGCCTTGTATGACAAGTTTGTGAACTTCGTCGCAGACCTCGAAGACGTCGGTGCTCGAATCGATTCGAGCAAGAAGAGTTATGACAAGGCACACAATAAGCTTCGATCCGGCACAGGAAATTTAATACGCCGTGTGGAGGATCTCAAAACCCTAGGCGCGAAGACCTCCAAGAAGCTAGAGCGCGAGACGCTCGCCGAGGATGGTGCAAAGGCTTCTGCTAGCAAAAAATTAGAAGTAGCGGGCGACGACGAGAAGAAAGAGCTATCAGACAAGACTCGTCATTAACGCTCAATATCCCATCCCCTTAATTCAATTCCTATGCTCACTGCAATAACAGATTTTCTTCCCTGTGTTACACCGGATGCCTGGCTGCAAGAAGCGCTAGCTCATCAAGATCTACTGCTGATCGATCATGCTAACTGTGAGAAGAAGGCGGCAGCCACGGCGATGAATCTTATGTACCGGCATACCGATAAGCCGGATCTGCTAAAGAAGATGTCGCAGTTGGCGCGAGAGGAGTTGCTGCACTTTCAACAGGTCGTCGAAATAATGCAAGCTAGGGATATCAAATACCTGCGGCTAAGCCCTTCGCGTTATGCGGCAGGTCTGCGCGAGTTGATAGCCAAGGAAGAAAGGCAGCAACTCATTGATACCTTGATCGTTGGTGCATTTATTGAGGCGCGCTCCTGCGAGCGATTCGCGAAATTGGCGCCGCTTCTGGATAGCGAGTTGCAGAAATTTTACCGTAGCCTCCTTAAATCTGAGGCACGACATTTCGAGGACTATCTAGCCCTGGCGAGAGAGTATTCCGATGAGGATATAGGCTTAAGGTTAGAGCAGATTGCAGCTGAAGAGTTCCGTCTCGTCTCAGAGCCTGACGAGGAATTCCGCTTCCACAGTGGGCCGCCCGCGCGGCCTCGTTAGTTTCGACAGCTTGCCGGCCGGTTCAAATTGTTTCCTAATCTATCTTCCAGAGCAAGCAGTTGCTGGCAGGGTATATTGTTATTGCCGATCAGACTGACTGAGGCTAGATTCGGCATCTGCAGCAGGGGGCTAATGTCGATGATCACGTTATTTATGAGATTCAAGCCACCGAGTAATCTTAGTCCTAGCAGGGGTGACAGGTCTCGTATGCGGTTATTGCTCAGATCCAGGAAACGCAGTTGAGTCAGCTGTTCAATATTCTCCAGCGTCTCCACCTCTGAATTGCCACAGGACAATACGCGTAACGATTCCACATTTTGCACGCTCTGCTGTTGTATCGCGATGTTTACGCAACCTTGAAGGTCCGCGTCGGCTAGCTCATCACTGAACAGCCGCCCTGTAGGGTCGAACACCGCCTGATTGTTTACCGAAACGGTATAGTTATGAGAGCAGGCCGATAGCAAAATCAGCAGAGCCGCGGCTAGCAATTTTGTTGTAGAAAATGTTCTGTTTGCTCTCTGTTTGGGACGATTTTTCATATTTAGCGAAGCTGCGAAAGTATTGAGAATAGGTGGGTGAATATACCTTGTTTGCGATTCGTTTCAGCTGCCATAGGCTGGTATTTGCTGGGTATCCCAGTTAGTATGCGAAAGTTTTGTCGCATACAGGATTGAAACCCTTATGCTGGCAATTGTCCAATGAATCTAAGGAATTTCGTATGAACATAAGTACACGCAAGAGTCGGGCCCTCGTAACAATTATCGCTGCCCTAATGAGCGCTCAATTATTTGCCCAGAGCGATATTAATCTAGAAAGTGAAGATGCGCAGATCGCCTACTCTATTGGCGCCAATATCGGGCAAAACCTCCAGTCTCAAGGTGTCTTGGAAGGCGTGGAAATTGATACCTTCGTCGTGGGAATGCTAGACGCGATTGGCGGCGATATCAAAATGAGCGATGAAGAAATATTCGCTGCAATTCAACTATTTCAGCAGCGTTTGGCTGAGCAGCAGCAGGCAGCTATGGCGGAAAGCACCGCTGCTAGCGTGGATTTTCTAGCGAATAATTCACAGAAAGAGGGTGTTGTGACGCTTGATTCGGGTTTGCAATACATGATTCTAGAGTCTGGCCCTGAGGGGAGCGCCTCACCGACAGCTGCCGACTCGGTACTCGCCCACTACCACGGCACGCTAATCGATGGCACGGTATTCGACAGCTCGGTTGATCGTGGCGAACCGGCAGAGTTCGGTTTATCCCAAGTGATAAGCGGATGGACCGAAGGTCTACAGCTAATGTCAGCAGGGGACAAGTGGCGCCTATTTATTCCTGCGGCTATGGCTTATGGTGAATCTTCACCTTCTCCGGCTATTCCACCTAATTCTGCGTTAATCTTCGATGTAGAGCTTTTGGAAATTCGCTAGACTAAGTCACCTACAATAACTAGATAGAGTTATATTTTGCCTACCACTGAACGCCAAAAAGGATTGCTGCAGTTTCTGCAGCAATCCCCTACGCCTTTTCATGCAGTTGCCAACATGGCAGCCCTGTTGGATGAGGCGGGCTTTCAGCGGCTTGACTCATCGGATAGCTGGGATCTAGATAAAAACTCGCGCTATTACGTATCTCGTAATGATTCGGCCCTCATCGCTTTCAAGACTGGTGTTGGCGATCTTCCCGCTAGCGGTTTTAGGATCGCGGGAGCACACACCGATAGCCCCTGCCTAAAGATAAAGCCCCATGCAGATGTTGCTAGTCAAGGCTATGCCCAATTAGGTGTCGAAGTCTATGGAGGAGCTTTGTTGCACCCTTGGTTCGATAGAGATCTGTCAATCGCAGGTAGGGTGAATTACCAGAACGCCGATGGTGGCTTGACCTCGATTCTCGTAGACCTTAAAGACCCTGTAGGCTTTATTCCTAGCCTCGCTATCCATCTCGATCGCACGGCGAACGAAGGACGATTGATCAACAAGCAGAAAGAATTGCCGCCTATCCTGCTGCAGCTAGATGCGGATGAGAAATTTAGCTTCGAAGATTATCTGCTCGAGCACATTAAGAAAGACATGGACTGCGTTGATGCTAGCGCAATTCTTTCTCATGAATTGCTGCTTTACGATACGCAGGCGCCAGCACTGGTTGGTCTGCGTAAACAGTTTATTAGCAGCGCTCGTCTCGATAATCTATTGAGCTGCTATATTGCGCTTCATTCCCTGATCGAGAGTAAAGATGAGTCTGCTAGTGTCTTGGTTTGCAACGATCACGAAGAAGTGGGTTCGGTCTCTGCCTCCGGGGCAGAAGGGCCTTTCCTAAAATCTGTTCTGCATAGAATGCTTGAGTCAGAGGGTAAGGCAGAGGGAAGTAGTGTGGTCAGTTTTGATAGGGCGATTCAGAATTCGATCCTGCTCTCGGTAGACAACGCACACGGCGTTCATCCTAATTTTGCGGACAAGCACGATGGCGCACACTCGCCTAAGCTTAATGCAGGGCCGGTCATCAAGATCAATGCGAACCAACGCTACGCGAGCAATAGCGAATCTATCGCGCAGCTAAAATCGATCTGTAATCGGCTGAACATAAATCATCAATCATTCGTCATGCGTTCCGACATGGCGTGCGGCAGCACCATCGGCCCTATCACGTCTGCGCTGCTCGGTATCTCAACAGTCGATATAGGAATAGCGAGTTTCGCTATGCATTCCATTCGCGAGAGTGTTGGTGCGGCTGATGTTGAATCTACGGGCGCGCTGATTCAGGCATTCTACGACCGCTAACTATCTCTGTTTTTTTAGGTCTTTAATCAGGAAGCGTGTTGGATTGAGGCTTCCTGCTATGTCGCGACTCAGCGGCAGATTTTCCTTAGTTATTAGGCTCGCGAGAAACTCGGCACTAAGCGGGCAACTGGCAAGCCCATTCGAACCGTGTGCCACATTCAGATAGAGGCCTGCATGGTAACTCCCCGTAGAAGTAAACTTCGCCCGCGCGTTCCTTGAAAGCTCCCCGTAGCTAGTACGCATCTTCTCTTGATCTGGCGCCAGTCCAACGAGGGGCATTCGATCTGGCGAGTTGCAGCGCAGCGATACGCGTTCAACAACAGAATCTTCATCTAAGATATCGGCGTCAGCAAAACTTGTTGCTGCAACTACTATATTCTCATGAGTGTCGACAGGCAGCGCTTTCAACTCGGTGCTGTTCGCGTAGCTGGCAGAGAGAAGGTGTCGATTCGCATTAGCAGGGAATACTGTGCGCCCACCGCTGACTACACTTTTGAGTTTGCTACTTGTTTCAGTAGTGGCTATCTCTGAGGTCTGGCCGCGCAGTGATTGCAAGGGTAGGCCAGCACATTGAATAAGCTGCGTTGCACTATGGCTATTGGCGACAATCACAACGTCGGCATCAGTGAGCTGCGTTTGATCCGCATTCACCTGCCATTTCTCGTCCACTCTATTTAGCCCGGTTACTCGTGTATTGAAAACGCAGTCTATGCTGTCGTGGGCTAGGTAGGACTCGCACAGAGAAGCGGGTTGTATTGCTCCGCCAGATGGAAAGAGCCAGGCTTCTTCGGCGAGGGCTAATCCAGCCTCTCTCGATGCCTCGGATTTAGAGAGCGGCTGGACGATCTGTTCTGAGTAGAGTCGCTGTAATTTTTCCAGTTGCAGAGGGTTTCTCTTGTTCATAGCATTCGACAGTTGCAGCACGCCGCAGGGGTTCCAATTGAGGTCACCGTGCTGCTGCATCTGTGTGAATTGCCGTAGTGCAAATAGATAGGAGTGCAGGAAGAATCGCGCCTCTGGCGAGGGCGCGTTAAATAGCCGGCAACGCAGCGCCATTTGGGAATTGCCCGATGCGCCGCTTGCGGCAGAGGATCCGGCATCGACTACTGTTACCTTCCAGCCGCGACTAGCGAGGCTGTGTGCGCTGCTACAGCCAGCGAGACCTGCGCCGATGATGACCGCGGTTTTTCCTCTGAACTGCGGCTTTGGCAAGACGAGCCAAGGATTTTTCAGGCCCTGTGCTGTTTCTTTCTCTGCATGCGTGACTGCAGGCATCGTTGCAAACAGGCTGTGACGTTTCCTGCCGAATCCCTCAATCTTGTTCACTTCGAAGCCTGCGCTGTTGAGCGCGGAGCGTACTTTTCCCGCTACACTATAGCTACTGAGCGTGGTGCTTTCATCGCTGCTACTAGCGAGTAGATGCATGAGCGATTCTTCCCATAGCTCACTGTTGTTCGCCGGTGAGAAGCCATCCAGAAACCAACACTGCATTGGAGGACAGGCGTCCATCATGCGTTGTTCTAACTGTTCATGGGCGTCGCCATAGTAGAGATCGAGAGTAATCCCGCTGGCAAGCGGTATACGATGACAGCCTTCGCTATGATCCGTGTATTGCTGCAATAGCTCGGCACTTTCACTAGCAAGACCCGGCCAGCGTTGATGTATTCTCTGCAACTCCTCAAATTTTAGAGGATGCTTCTCGAAGGCGATGTAGTGCAGGCGACTTGGTCGCTTAGCCAGATCCTGCCAGAGCTTCATGACCTGTAGAAAGTTTAATCCGCTGCCGAATCCCAGCTCGCCGATATGGAATACTTCGATGTCGCTGCCATGCTCCCAGCGTTGCCTGAGCTTGTTCGCTTCCAGAAAAACGTGCTGGCTCTCCGCGATGGCGTCATCACGCGAGTAATAGATGTCCTGAAACTCAGTAGAGTAGGGCAGCCCGGATTCAAGCCAGGTGATTTTGGCGTTCTCGATTTTCATCTAAAATTCTAGTGTTGTGGGTTGGCTCGTGAGCCTGTGTGAATGCTGCTGGAATCAGGGCAGAGCTTACACGTTTTCAAGATTAGCCAACAGCCTTGAGCGTGACTGCTAAGCTAGGCTATTCGAGCTGACATATTGGGCAATTAATGAGGTAAAATGCTGCCTTTGCCCATGTATCACGATGAAGGGCAGCACACAGGATTTAGCAAGATGTTGGAAATTAATAGTCAGCTCGGGGTATTAAAGGAGTTAGGTAGCAGAACCGATAGTCTCAGGGGGTATCTTTGACTATGAGACTAAGAAGGAAAGGCTGACCGAGGTTGAGCTCGAGCTGGGTGAGTCTTCGGTTTGGGACAAGCCCGAATATGCCCAGGCTCTCGGTAAGGAAAGATCGAACCTTGAAGCAGTCGTTGCGACCATCGAGAAGATGGACTCTGGTATTGCCGAGGTTGCCGAGCTATTAATGTTGGCGCAGGAAGAGTCCGACGAGGAGCTCTTCGATGCGGCGGGCAAAGATCTCGATGCCCTGAGGGCTGGTTTAGAAAAACTCGAATTTCGTCGTATGTTTTCTGGCGAGATGGATGAGGCCAGCGCCTATCTCGATATTCAGGCTGGCTCCGGCGGCACCGAGGCTCAGGATTGGGCGGAGATGCTGTTGAGAATGTATCTGCGCTGGGGCGAGAGCAAAGGCTTCAAAGCTGAATTGGTCGAGGTCTCCGGTGGTGATGTTGCCGGTATAAAGAGCGCAACGATTCAGATCAGTGGGGAATTTGCCTTCGGATGGCTGCGCACCGAAACCGGCGTGCATCGTCTAGTGCGTAAATCGCCATTCGACTCCGGCAGTCGACGCCATACGTCATTTGCCTCGGTGTTCGTATCGCCGGAGATAAACGATGACATCGAAGTGAATCTCGATATGTCGCAGGTAAGAATAGATACCTATAGGGCGAGCGGCGCAGGCGGTCAGCACGTTAATAAAACAGACTCGGCTATTCGTCTAACCCATGAGCCTAGCGGCATAGTGGTGCAGTGCCAGAGTCAGCGCTCGCAGCACAAGAACAAAGACGCGGCGATAAAGCAGCTGAAGGCGAAGCTGTATGAGCTGGAAGAGTTAAAGCAGAAAGAAGAGATGCAGAGCGTTGAGGAGTCGAAGGCAGATATTGGCTGGGGTAGTCAGATCCGCTCCTATGTCTTGGATGCTTCTCGTATTAAGGACTTGCGAACGAATGTTGAAGCGACTAATACCGGCGCCGTACTTGACGGCGATCTAGATAAGTTTATCGAAGCGAGTTTAAAGATGGGGCTGTAGCGTAGGCTCGCAGAAAGAAAAATCGAACGAATAGAATTGATAGCAGGGATACAGGAACTCAAGGCAAATGACTGAAGAAAATCAGGACGAAAACAAACTAATCGCTCAGCGTAGAGAAAAGCTCACAGCCATCCGGGCAAAGCGCGTGGCGTTCCCTAATAGCTTCATCAAAGAAGACGGGTCTAGTGATCTGATTGAGAAGTATGAGTCGAAGACGAAGGAAGAGTTAGAAGGCCTAGCCGTTACTGCGGTAATAGCGGGAAGAATAATTCGCATGCGTGGTCCGTTTGTCGTGCTGCAGGACGGAAGCGGTCAGATGCAGATCTATATCAATAATAAGTCTTACTCCGAGGAGCAGGCCGAGGAGATTAAGTCATTCGATCTGGGTGATATAATCGGCGTGCATGGTGAGATGTTTAAGACTGGAAAGGGGGAGCTGACGCTTCGCGCCTCCACGTTTGAGCTGCTGACCAAGTCGCTGCGTCCACTGCCGGACAAGCACAAGGGGCTGACTGACACCGAGATGCGCTATAGGCAGCGCTATGTTGACCTAATCGTTAACGAGCAGTCTCGCAAGATCTTCCAGACTCGCTCTCGCATCATGCGATTCATTCGTCAATATTTCGAGTCGCTAGATTTCATGGAGGTAGAGACTCCGATGATGCAGCTGATACCGGGCGGAGCCACAGCTAGACCCTTTATCACTCATCACAATGCATTGGATCAGGACATGTATCTGCGTGTGGCGCCGGAATTGTATCTAAAGCGTCTGGTAGTAGGTGGTTTCGAGCGCGTCTTCGAGCTGAATCGAAATTTCAGGAACGAAGGTTTGTCTACACGGCATAACCCTGAGTTTACGATGCTAGAGTTCTATCAGGCCTATGCACGTTATCAGGATTTGATGGACCTAACAGAAGATCTATTTCGTAAGATCGCGATCGATATCAATGGTAGCAGCAAGGTGACATTTCAGGGGTCGGAGTACGACTTCGCAGAACCCTTCGCGCGCCTCTCGGTAACCGATTCGATAAAAAAATATTGTGGAGTTACCGATGACTCTGCCTTCGCCTCGGTAGAATCACTCGCGACCCTAGCGAATAGTCTCGATGTACATTTCGACGAGAACTGGCCGAAGGGCAAGATATTGATGGAGATATTCGACCAGAAGGTAGAGGCCGAGCTAGACCAGCCAACTTTTATTACGGAGTATCCTGTCGAGGTTTCACCGCTCGCTAGATGCAATGAAGAGAATCCAGAGATTACCGATCGCTTCGAGCTGATCATCGGCGGTAGAGAGTTGGCTAATGGCTTTTCGGAGCTCAACGATCCCGAAGACCAGGCGGAACGCTTTAAGGAGCAAGTAGCGCAGAAAGATTCTGGCGATAGTGAGGCGATGCATTTCGACCATGACTACGTGACTGCATTGGAATATGGTATGCCGCCTACTGCGGGTGAGGGCATAGGCATCGATCGCTTGGTCATGTTGTTTACCGATTCTGCCTCCATCAAGGACGTGTTGCTGTTTCCACATCTGCGTCCGCAACACGATCCAGCCTAGCTGACATAAAGAGTAAAGACGAGTGCCACTGACCGAGGGAGAAGCCCGCGAGATAAGGCTAGAGAGTTCCTGGAAGGAACGGCTGCGGGACGACTTCGATTCGGAGTATATGGCTGAGCTGCGTGACTTTTTGCGTGGACAGAAGGCGCTCGGTAAGACGATCTATCCTGCCGAGGATGAAATATTCGCCGCACTGAATGCAACACCATTCGATAAGGTGAAAGTCGTGATACTAGGGCAAGACCCTTACCACGGCCCCGGGCAGGCGCACGGTCTGTGTTTCTCCGTTAGACAGGATGTCCGAGTGCCGCCTTCCCTCAAGAATATCTATAAGGAACTGGCCGCCGATGTGGATTTTGTGCCGCCGCAGCATGGCCACCTCGATGAGTGGGCGCAGCAGGGAGTGTTGTTGCTTAATTCCGTGTTAACAGTTGAGGCGAGTCTAGCCGCATCGCACCAAGGCAAGGGCTGGGAAAGGTTTACCGATAGCGTGGTGAATCATTTGAATGCTGAAGCGGAAAGAATCGTTTTTATTCTATGGGGCAGCTACGCCCAGAAGAAGGGCGCGATGATCGATAGCGCGCGACATTTAGTCCTGCAGTCACCGCATCCCTCGCCACTGTCTGCGAGCCGTGGATTCTATGGCAACCACCACTTCTCCAAGAGTAACGAGTATTTACAGAAACATGGTAAGACGGCAATCGACTGGCAGTTATCTAGCTAGTATTTGCTGCGCATTAACAATCGGAAGCAAATTATGAGTGATAGCTGCATCATTGTAGGCGCCAGCCATGCTGGGGTCTCTCTTGCCCTGCAACTTCGCAAGGAAGGTTGGACTGCTCCGATCAAATTAATCGGCGAGGAGGCTGAGTTACCATATCATCGGCCGCCCTTGTCGAAGGAGCATCTCGCGGGAAAGAAAGACTTGGATGCTATGCGTCTGCGTCCGGCCAAGCTCTATGCGGACAACGCTATCGATCTGCTGCTCTCTACCCGAGTGACAAGTATCGATACTGCAGCAAGAGAAGTGAAATTGAATAGTGGCGAGAGTTTGGGCTACCAAAAACTCGCCTTATGTACCGGCGCGAGTGTGAGGGAGTTTACACCCGCTAGTGGTATGGAGAGCGTATTCTATATTCGCACGGCTGCAGATATTGCCCAGCTCGCGCCACATGTCAAAAAGGGTCGTCGTGCCGTTGTAATCGGTGGAGGTTACATAGGGCTGGAAGCGGCAGCGGTATTAGCACAACAGGACGTTAGTGTGTCGCTGTTAGAGATGTCCGAACGTATTTTGCAGAGAGTTACCAGCCCGGCAATGTCGGGCTATATGCAGCAGCTACATGAGTCGCATGGTGTAGAGATTCATACTGGAGTCCAGGTGGGCTCGATACGGGAAGAAGGAGCGGAGAAACTTATTGTCTGTGCCGACGGCACAGAGTTTCGCGCGGACTTCCTAATAGTCGGTATAGGGGTGCAGGCGAATGCATCTCTGGCCCTGCAGGCTGGCATTCAAGTTGATGCTGGGATAATGGTGAATGAGTACTGCCGCAGCAGTGATGAACATGTCTATGCTGCCGGTGACTGCAGCGTGCACCCCAGTCTAATCTACCAGCGCCAGATCCGCTTGGAATCGGTGCAGAATGCGAATGATCAGGCGCGTGTGGCGGCAGCCAATATCTGCGGAAGAGAGCAAATATACGATGCAGTGCCCTGGTTTTGGTCGGATCAATATTCTATTAAGTTGCAGATGGCCGGTCTCAACACGAATTACGATCAGGTCGTAATGAGGGGCGCAGCGGAGGGTGGAATTGATGCCAGCTTTGCCTTATTTTATTTGAAGGAGGGTGTGCTGATCGCGGCGGACTGTGTAGCCCGGCCCAAGGAATTTATGGTCAGTAAGAAATTGATAAAGGAGAGAGCAAAAATCTCTGTAGAGAATTTGCAGAACGAAGACTTAGAGCCAGTAAATTTTGCTACGGCCTAAATATATTCACTCTCCATGGTATTCACAGCCACTAGTACAGGTTTCACGGATTTCGATAGATGACAGCTCATCGAGCTCGGGTTTTAGTTCATTCCATATCCAGCGCGCGAGCACCTCGCTGGTCGGGTTCTCGAGTCCAGGAATCTCATTCAGGTAGTAGTGATCCAGCCGCGCCAAGGTCGGCTTGAAGGCATCGGCAATGGTTGAGAAATCCATGACCCAGCCTGTATCGGCGCCAACGGGCCCTTCGACTTCTATTTTTATTAGGAAGGAGTGACCATGCAGGCGGGCGCATTTGTGGCCTTCCGGTACATTGGGGAGTCTGTGAGCCGCCTCGAAGCGGAATTCTTTAAATATTTTCATTGTCTTGCTCTACAAGCCTGTTGCTATATTGTGCAATGGCGCAACATACTATCTCGTCCGTTTTATGTATAGGCCCTTTGGCATATAATAATTCCCATCGTGCAGTTAAGCCCATCGGATCAGGCGTTACATGAAGCTCTCAACTTGGCTACAGCCCATTCGCCGCTTTCTCTCTGAAGGCAAGAGACTGCCTATCTATTTGGGTATCTTTAGTAGCTGCTTCGTATTGTGGCTGCAACTCAATCCACCCACTGTCATCGCAAATGTCATCGAAAGGCTCGAGTTTCTGATCTACGATCAGCGCCTCAGGATCATGCCCAAGCATGTCAAGTCGCCAGATAACAAGATAGTAATCGTTGATCTCGATGAGCGCTCGCTACAGGCCGAGGGGCAATATCCCTGGAATCGAATTAAAGTTGGCCAGTTAACAGAAAAGCTGCGAGACAATGGCGTTCTTGTGGTTGGTTTCGATATTACCTTCCCAGAGCCAGATCGGAATATCAGAGATCTATTGCAAACTATTGACCTTTCCCAATTTGATTCTGGCTTCAATGAGACTTTGGCTGAGATAGAGCCACAGATTGATGCCGACCAATATTTCGCGAATGCGATGCGTAGTGGAATCGATGCGGTTCTATCAATCAACTTCACCACGCAAACCGATGCCACCTACAATGAGCTGCCGGAATCCATAGTCAATATCGGGGCTGAGCTGGCAGAGAATGTTACCGTTGCCGATATGAGCGGCTACACCGGCAATATCGAAATCTTACAGACGGCAGCCCTTGGCAATGGCAGTATGAATCAGAGGCCTGATTCAGATGGTGTAGTACGCCGCGTCCCGCTGATGATTCGTTTCGGTTCTGAACTTTATCCTACGCTGTCATTAGAGATGGTTCGTGTTTACAATTTCGCCGAAAGCTACGAGTTAATCACACAAAACTATGACGGCTTAGAGGTCGTGCGTGGAGTTGGCGTCGGCACCGGCGCTGGAAGATTCGATATTCCAACCGATGGCTCCGCCCAGGTCACCGTTCCGTATATTGGCCCGTCATCGGAAATCGATGACAGTTCATTCCCTTATATATCTGCCACCGATGTGCTGAGAGACACTCTAAGCGAAGAAGAAAAAAGTCAGTTACAGAATAGTCTTGTGCTGGTTGGCACGAGTGCGCCGGGTCTCGGTGATATTCGGGCGATGCCATTGGATATTGTTTATCCTGGAGTAGAGGTGCATGCGAATATGCTGAATGCTCTTTTGGATTCAGTCGCAACAGTGGAAGTGAAATCGGGTGAGGGATCGACTGAGTCGGTTTTTTCGAGCTTTATTCCTAGCAATGATGTTTACTTTCCCTACCGACCTGACTGGGCAGGCGGAGCTCTGTTTGTAGGGATAAGCGTTCTAGGTTTATTCATGTCGTTGGTTTTCCCAATCATGGGTGCGGCGAGTATGGCTGCAACGGGTACTGTGTTGCTCGCTGCTACCGTGTGGGGGAATTTTCAGTTGTGGGAACTCTACAAGTTGGATTTTCCACTCGTGCTGATCTTGGTTTTGATATTTTTAGTTACAGCGATCAATCTGATCTACGGTTTTCTTAGTGAGAGTCAGACTCGTAAGACAATCAAAGGCATGTTTGATCAATATGTGCCACCGGCCCATATTGATTCAATGCTGGATGATCCCGACAATTATAGCTTCGAGGGCGAGAGTAAGGACCTGAGTGTTCTTTTCTGTGATATTAGAAATTTCACCACCATCTCTGAGTCATTGAGCGCGACCGAGCTGAAGAAATTAATGAATGATTTCTTTACCCCGATCACGCAGATTATTTTCGAGAACAGCGGCACCATCGATAAGTATGTTGGCGACATGGTGATGGCATTCTGGGGAGCGCCTCTGGAAGATCTGCAGCATAGAGAGAATGCGATCAAGGCGGCTCTGATAATGTTAGAGAAAGTCGATGAGCTGCGCCCCGTGTTCATGGCAAGGGGCTATCCCGAGGTCGCGATCGGCATTGGCATCAACTCGGGTATGATGAATGTGGGCGACATGGGTTCGATCTATCGTCGATCCTATACTGTGCTAGGCGATGCGGTAAATCTAAGCTCAAGACTCGAGGGGCTCACGAAATTCTATGGCATAAAGCTATTGGTAGGTCAGGCGGCAATAGAGGGCTTAGATGGCTTCTTGTTTCGGCACATCGATCGAGTAAAGGTGAAGGGAAAGATCAAGGCAGTGGACTGCTACGAGCCAATTTGTGAGTTGCCCAAGGCAGACACTGAGCTTGTCGAGAGGGTGTCCGAGTACCATAAGGCTCTCGATTGCTACTTTTCCCAGGACTGGGACAGTGCCGAGAGTATTTTCAAAACTCTACAACAGAGCGAGCCAGATGCCTTGCTGTATAAGGTGTATTTAGAGCGAATTGAGGTCCTAAAGGAAGAGCTTCTCCCCGAAGATTGGGATGGTTCCTTTACACATACGAGCAAGTAGGCGGGTAGTGATATTTTTCGCACTTGTTTGCCTCTGAGAGCGCCGTCATTGTTGACATGTCGACCTAAATCGGTAAAATGCGCCTCTCTCTGTGCTATGGGTGATTAGCTCAGTTGGGAGAGCGT
>TARA_B110000858_G_scaffold30239_1_pt1 | contig 21291 bp, 35 predicted proteins | sample TARA_B110000858 | Tara Oceans TARA_B110000858 (sample SAMEA4398247) | marine metagenome | biome: Polar Biome; feature: [SRF] surface water layer (ENVO:00010504); material: water (ENVO:00002006), including particulate matter (ENVO:01000060) such as... | depth 5 m | reverse complement strand
AGAACTATCATTCCAATTGCGATACTATGTCTTCAGGTAGTTATATTAGTGAAACTTATATGATAAAAAACATTAAAGAACAATTTCCAATATTAAACAAGAAGTTACCCAGCGGTAATGAATTAGTATATCTTGATAGTGCTAACTCTACCCAAAAACCTCAGAGGGTAATTGATAGACTGACAAAGTTTTATTCAGAAGAATATTCTAGTATAGGAAGAAGTGTACACGAATTATCAAACAACGCCACAATGCTAGTTGAGAAATCACGTGAAGCTATGCAAGAGTTTATAAATGCTCGTGATTCAGATGAGATTGTTTTTACAAAAAGTGCTACGGAATCAATCAATATGATTGCCACTGCTTATGGTAGAACAATGAGTGAAGGTGATGAAATTATTACTACAGAATTAGAACATCATTCTAACTATGTGCCTTGGCATTTACAAAGAAAACACAATGGATTTAAAATAAAGTTTATATCAGTCAACGATGAACATAGATTAAACTTACACGAGTTAGAATCTTTGATAACACCTAAAACAAAGATTATAGCAATAACTCATTTATCAAACGTATCAGGAGAAGTTGTTGACGTTAAAAAGATATGTGAAATTGCACACAAACACAATATTGCAGTTTTGGTAGATGGCACACAGGCCGCTCCCCATCTCAAAGTAGATGTGCAAGATATGGACTGTGATTTTTATGTGATGAGTGGACACAAGATGTATGGTCCTTCTGGTATAGGAATATTATATGCCAAACAAGAATGGATTGAGAAATTAGATCCTGCGTTAGGTGGCGGTGGTATGATTACTAAAGTTGAACACGACAATATAGAATTCATTGATGGATCTAAAAAATGGGAAGCAGGTACTTTAGCAGTAGCAGAAATTGTTGGATTACACGAAGCACTGAAATTTTATATCAATACCGGTGTTGATGAAATGATCAAACACGAACACGAAATAATTAATTATGCATACGATAAGTTAAGCAAATTACCAGGTATTAAATTTATTGGTACAGCAGATAGAAGTGCAGTTGTATCATTTAATCTTGATGGAATACATCACCAGGACCTTGCTATGTTCTTAGACAGTTATGGAATAGCTATCAGACCTGGACATCATTGTACACAAATGTTGCATAGACAGATAGGCTGGAGCGGAAGTTGTAGGATATCAACAGGTATATACAACACCAAAGAAGAAATAGATTATCTGATAGAATGTCTAGTAAAAATACAGCAAAAATTTTCATAATATTATTACTATTATTATTAAGCAGTTGTGCAGTTAATAATTGCAAAGTTGGTTATGATATTAGTGTAGAAGAACGACAATCCTCAGATAAGCCAACAACAGAATCCGACCAAGATCCTAAGCAGAAGAAAAAAATAATAGATATGGCTAAAGATCTAAAAGACAATGTGACACCCGGTGCACAAGTTAGTTGCTCTTACTAACATTTATTAAAGTATATGTTAATTCAAAAAAACTAAAATAAACACATTAGTTGCCTCACAGTGTAAATATTTTCACACCAAAAAAATAAATAACACTGTACAGAAAATATGTACAAAAAGGGACAAGACAACGTAAAGGGCAAGCCATATTATGATAAAAAAAATCAAAGTAAATCTGACGGTTTTTTTTGCTATGCTAATGATTACTGTTACATCATTATCAGTAAGAGCAGACGTAACCAGTTCAGGAGCGACTACAAACTCGCAAACAAACACCTCAGGTAGTAACACAACGATATCAGGTGGTTATGCGGCTGAAAATACAACAACGTATCAAGACGGATCGTCGAGTAACGCTACCACAAACAACGATACCACTAATACCACAAACAACAAAAATACAATTCCAGTACCAACTTCGAGTGCACCAAGTATGAGTGCATACTCACAGGATGTTTGCGTCACTGGTAGATCAGGTGGTTTACAATTACCTGGTATTGGTTTTTCAGGTGGTACAACAGTCAGAGATATGAACTGTGAACGTATGAAACTTTCAAAACTATTAAATGATTATGGTATGAAGGTTGCCGCGGTTGCAATACTCTGTCAAGATCCTAGAGTATTTGAATCAATGGAACAGGCAGGAACTCCTTGTCCGTTTGAAGGTAAAATTGGTAAAGATGCCAAAGCACAATGGGACAAATACGATATCGAAAGACCAGATTACGACAAATATGTCGAGAAGATGGATGATCGTTTAAAAATTGATGAACGTATTGCAAAAGATGATGGAATACTTTCTGAAAACGAAAGTTTAAGAACTGATATCAAATCTATTGCAAAAGATAATGAGAAACTTGAAAAGCAAATCAAAGATATGCAAAAAGTACAACTAGACTTGCTTAATAAAGCTGAACAAAAATCTAAAGAGATAGATAACACTGTGACAGACAATCTAACTGAGAATGGTGAAAAGCTAGATAGTGGATTACAGGAGGTAACACCACACTCTGGAAAAAAGGACTAACCATTCTTAAACCTCTATTAATCCTAGGTGGATTATTGTTGTTTGGAATGGTAATATAGATGAAGAAACTTTTTTTTATAGTGTTGTTCTTTGTAGTATCGGCGTTGTCATCAACGTCAACTGCCCTTGCGGAAACAGGCACGATCGATAACTTGCTACCCAACACAGGAGACCAAGCCTGTACGAACAACAGAGCAAGTGGTAATGGACCTGCAGGTATAGGTTGTTCAGGCAGTAATCAAAACTTATCACAAGGTGATACGACCAATCAAGGGTTTGATGTAAGATCAGGTACAGGTAAAGAATGGGGAACTGCTGGAACCACAGATATAGAATCAAGTGGTAACATAACAATTGGTGATGCAGGATCACTAGAAGACATCACAATAAACAAACAAAACGGTGGAACAACTACCACTGACTCAAATATGTTAGATGGTGGTGTCACACTAAAGTCAATTACAGAAACGCAGAACTGTGAATGGCAAAGTTCGAGTTATAAATGTGGATCATCTGCAGGTGCCCAAGACTCATTTACAGTTAAAGTAGAAATCAAAGATGCTACCGGTAATGTGTTAGCCACAGTAGAGCAAACAAGGAACACAGACGCTGGTTACAATAGTAATACAGCCATACACCAAGATTCAATAACATATACAGGAGAAGGTTCTAGAAACTATGACTGGCAATGGACAGGCACAGATGGCAACAATCCAAATGCTACAACAGGCCTGCAAGGACCAAATTTAGTAGGTGCGGCACTAGAAATGACAATAGCTGATATTGATTACACACCATTAACTGTAGAACAAGAAGAAGAAATTGAAGAAGCAAATGAAGCCATTGAAGAAGTAGAAAATATTATTGAAAACATTCCTATTGAAGAAATAATAGAAGGTGTTGAAGAAGTACAAATTCAAACTCCATCAGTAGAAGTAGAAACAATTGAAGAACCAACAGTACAAATTGAGGAACAAGTGTTCCAGGAATCATTTCAAGAAAACTTTACTGCAATACTTGAAGAAGAAGGTCTAAAAGAAACATTTGAAGAAGCACTAGTTGAAGAAGGTATTACTGAAGAACAATTTTTTGAAGCAGTAACTGAAATGGTTACAGAAGAATTTGCAACAACAGAAGAAACACCAACTGTAGAAGAAGAACCAACCGTAGAAGAAGCACCCACGGAAGCAGAGTCAGTAAATACTACTGAAGAGTCAGTAGAAACAGAATCAGAAACAACTGAAAGTGAACCATCTAGTGAACCATCTACAGAGTCGAATACCCAAGAGACTAGTAGCGAAACGGAAAGCACAGAGAGTGAAACCGAGTCTGAAGGAACAACAGAGAATGAATCATCTGAGCAAGAAGAGTCCACTAGTGATGGTGAAGAGTCAGTGGAAGACAGTGGAGAGGCAAGCGCCGATGAGCAAGAAAGTAATACAGACGCGAGTATTGATGAAGTTGAAGTAGAAACTCAAGTCGGTGATATTACTGCAAAGGTAGAAAAAATTCTTAAAAAGTTAGAATCAAAATTAACAACTCTGGATCAAAAGTTAAAAGTTGTGTCATTAGTAACACAACAAGCAATGATCGAACAGCAACCAGATATGTCAGTTTATACACAGATGCAATTTTATGACACAAGAACGATGTCAGATAATCCAGACTGGTATGCTGAAAGCACAATATTAGAGTTGTATAATAAATCCATATACACAGACAAGACGTTGATTGCATATCAACAAAACGACCCAATGTTCGTATATGAACAAGAACTAAATAGAGTGAACAACAACGTAAGCCAATTAGAGGCTGAACTAGAGGTATTAAGAAATGAAAATAATAGATAAACTAACAACATATGCTTCATTGATTGGTGTGATAGGTGCAATCGGTGGTGGTTTTTATGCTTGGGGTGAATTTAACACAAGATTATCATCAATTGAAAATGGCGGTAACGTTAACGAATTAAAAATAGATATGGTTGACAGAATCTCAGTAATTGAAGATAAACTTGCGGCAGATTCAGAAGAAGGCATTGACGAGATCTGGGCAGATGTAGAAGAAATCCAAAAACTATTAAATGACATCAAGAAAGATGTTGCTATAGTCAAGAAGGAAAATGAACTCCAAGATCAAAAGATTGAGCAAGTAAGAATTAAAGCTACAAATCCATTAGCTAATTAGATCTTGACTTTGTAATATAATAGTACTATTATATTATTAAAGGCGGGTGTAGCTCAGTGGTAGAGCGTCTCGTTGCCAACGAGAAGGCCAAGGGTTCGAACCCCTTTACCCGCTCCAAACAAAAAAGGATAAAAGATGACAGACCCTGTTCAAAGTTTTAAAAAGTTTCGTGAAATGATCAACAAAGAAGTGTATTCAGAACCAGACACTGAGATGCACACTACTCTAATCAATAGTATTATTCCAGATCTAGTTAAAAGACCTGATGGACCTAAACCAGGACAAAAGATTGTTGATATAGGTTGCGGTTCAGGATTGGTATTTGATAAATTAGTTGAAAATGGACTTGATAAAAAAGATTTAATAGGCGTAACTGCATCAGATGTTGATAGAGAAATAGTTGAAAAGAAAGGTTACGAATGTCATCCATATGATATGAGCTTTACAGAATTTGAAAATGAAACATTTGACTATGCTATTGTAAGACATTGTTTAGAACATTCAGCTTGGCCTTATATGACTTTAATGGAATTCAATAGGATAATGAAAACAGGTGGAAGAATGTACATCGAGATGCCTGCACCAGGTGGTGATCGTAAATTAGAACATTTTGAAAACCATTATTCTGTTATGGGTCAAAATATGTGGGGATCATTAATGATCAGAACTGGATTTGAATATACTACTGCTACATATGATCTAAATCTAAACGCAAAAGATGGCAAAACCACATTCAAAGAACCATATCATTGGTATATTATAGAAAAAATTGTGGATAGATCTGATTATCGCCCAGCAACTACTGAGTATATGAAAGAGTTAACCACAAAAATACAAGAACATTCCAAAAACAAACTAGCTGAAAAATAGTACTTGACATTTATTGTTTTTATGTTACACTGTTAAGACAGTAAACGATAAAGGTATAATATTATGACTATGCATCTTGAAATTGGGTTGACTACACTTCGAACAAGTAGACCCAAAAAGAAAAAGAACATAAAAATGACTCAAGCAAAGTTGGAAAAGTACGAACAACAAATGCGTCAATATAATAAAGATATGCGTAAATGGGGATTATCTCATCAACAGCTTGATCTTAAAAAATATATTGATTATTGTCAAGGTAATTATACTCCCAAAGTAAAAACAGAAAAAACTGAAGGACGTTTTAATGTATCAGAAAGCACAGTATATCAAAGACCAACAACATATGTTCCAAGTAAAGGAACTATTGATCTAGTCACACCTACCGGTATAGATTGGAAACAACAGCAAGAACGTTTAGAGGTCTCGAGAAAATATACTATAGCACCAGCATATAATAAAGGACCATATATGGTAGTGTCAGGACCTGATATTAAAACAGCCGGAAGAAAAGTATAAAGGAAAAAATGAAAAAAATATTAATTACAATAACAGCATTATTATTATTAGCAGGTTGCAGTGTGCCCAAAAGCCCAGCACTCAGCTTTGGTAAGAAGTGTTCAGTGTCCGATGGTGGACAAATTGCTTATAGCTATCTATGGATTTATAACAAATCTGAAGGACTAGAAGCTGATAAAGAAACTTGTGAACAATTACAGGAATAAGAATGTATAAACCGTTACCAGCTGGATTAACCATTAAACAAAGTGGTATCCACGGACTTGGATTATTTGCTACGGAGCATATTCCAGCCAATAGTATACTTGGAATTGCACACATTGATAACACGAGTTTTCCACACGGTTATATAAGAACAGGGTTGGGTGCTTTTTATAATCATTCAGAACATCCAACTTGCGAAACAGTAAAAGGATACTGGCAACATATGGCAGTGGTATACCTTAAGACTTCTAAGGACATTAGTCCGGGAGATGAACTAACAGCAAAATATACACTATATGAAAACTTCAAAGATTAAACTAAAAGAAGACTTCGGTATTTGGTGGGATATGCCCAAGTACAAGAAGAAAGACATTCCAGCTAGAGAACACTCTGATAGATACATTGTTGATATCCACTCATTAAATGCAGGATGGCCTGGCCCAGAACAAGACATAAATTATTGGGTAGAACTTGATAATGATATAGCAGTTGGTTTTCACGAACCACAAACAGGAAAAGCAGAATTTCCATTCTATAAATTATAAAACAAGCAGTTATTGTGCTTTGAGACTAAATACAAGTACAATGAACACAGTAGAATCAGAATTTTTTAAATCAGTTATGTCTAGTGATATGCAAATCACAGCATTCCTTAAAAATGGCATAAAATTGATTGGTAAGATAATAAAGCAAGATGAAGTCTGCTTTCTATTACAACGTGATCAGCACACTCAACTTGTATATAAGTCTGCAGTGTCAACTATTTTTCCAAAAGCTATAGAAACTAAAGCAACTCCGAATAATTAAAACTAAATATAATTAACATATTGATTTACCAGTAGACTGCGAAAAGTATTCATATATGTTAAGTGGACCCCAGACCTGGGTATTGGTCGTTGCTCCACTGGTAGTCAGCAATCTGGGGTTAACTTTTATTAACAATGAAAGTAGGAGAAAATATGGAAACATCTAAAAAAGAATTGGATATACAATTCCAAACTTTTACTGAAAATTTTGACAAGTTTTCAGAGGCTGGAAATAAAGCGGCTGGCACAAGAGCCAGAAAAGCTCTAGCCGAAATTGGTAAGTTAACTAAAGCAATTAGAAAACAGATCCAAGAAGCCAAAAACAATGAATCAAAATAATTACAAAAAAGACTGTAGTGTTGTTGAGACGGTGTGGAGATCTTCTAGGTTGAACGAATCAGGTGACGAATTAGTTGTTGCTTCAGGAGTGCAAAGTGGAAAAAAAGGATACTTTATGGCTTGGGAAGTAACACAAGATAGAGACGAGTGTATCAGTTGGAATGGAAAAGTCAGCTGGTACCCACGTATGTTTTGGGAATACATCGAACCAGTCGATTCTATACTAGTAGAAGATGATAACGAAGTCCTGTCACAGTTGGTTCCAGGTAAAAAAAGATATTGGATCAAGAAAAAAGATCTAATGAAAGAAAGTGACGATGTTTTTTATGTTAAAGTAGTACCTTCATCTACTAATGAAGAAGGAAAACTGATTTATAGACCTAATATAAAAAGTAACAACTTAGATGCACTAGGTAAAGCTATAGAATATGTGCAATGGTTTAATGAAAACCACAGACAGCTACTTAAATATGATAAATTATTAAGTAAATCTAAGAAAGCTAGGAAAAGAAGGTTTAAACGACTAGAGAAAAGATTACTTACTGAAAGATCACAGGTTGACAATGATACCTTTCTACGTGCATAATACAATCAAGTACACGTTAATCAAATTTAAATAGGTTAAATATTATTATGAGTTTATTCAATTTAACAGAATCTGCCATCAAGCAAATGTCAAACTTAATTGACGAAAATAAAGTTGACGCAGTAAGACTTGAAGTGCAAGGCGGAGGCTGTGCCGGTTTCAAATATAATTGGGGTTTTTCTTCAATGACTGACATTGCTGATAATGATGAAGTAGTAGATTTACCAAATGGTAAGTTTGTCGTTGATTCTAACAGTTCTTTATTTGTTGCAGGAACCACGATAGATTATGTGAAAGAAGTATGGGGATCCAGCTTTCAGATAAAAAATCCTAATGCAACTGCTTCTTGCGGTTGCGGCGAATCATTCGGAGTATAACTCAAATGCTTGATCTAGATTTCCAAAGCCTACCTCACAATGATATCATTGACAAGATGCGAGAATTACACAAGAGAATCGCCTACATAGAAAGAACAAATATGCAGGCTTCAACATTACCACAATTAAGACATATGAGACAGATGTTGATGCTTGAAATGTCATCAAGAATAGAAGGGAAGAAACTTGATATGTACAATAAGCTATGGCCTACTGATAGCAAAATTATTGGTGACGAAGATCTATAAACAATATGAGCACAGACAATGAAGACCCTAAACCAAACACACCCGATATCGGCACATTAGGTGATCATAAACAAACACCAAACACTGTATTAACACACGACCAGATTAAAAAAAGGTGTGCAAGATATTTTACAAAAATAATGTTAAATTCTAGCCCAAAAGAATTAGCAGATTATTTCTTTGAAATGATATTCCAATTACACAGTTCAAAAAGTGATAAAAGACTAGATGTATGGATTGAAGAATTTGATAAAGAATATCACGATGAAAGCAAAGAAGAATAAACGATTGACAATTCCCATCATTATCTAGTATAATCATATTATGAAAATAGATAACTTAGGAAGATGCATTTTTGATACAGATAGTGCAATGGAATATCTCTATAAAGGAGTAAAACTTGGCACTCTAAATCTAGATGACGAAGCTGTAAACGAGTTCAACAATACAGCAGATAGACTAAAATCAAAATCAAATCTAACAACAGTATCCGATATAGATAAAGATTCGTTTGACGTTTCTAATCAAAGTACTTGGTATTTTCCTGATCAATACAAGAATATAGATATTGAAAAATACGTAATGGATCTAACACAAAGCGAAACTGAAAAGCAACGAGTGATATCTGAGTTAGAACTATATAAAAAGTTTAATTTATATATTGTATTGAAGTATTTGATATATTTGGTTGACATTATGCGAGAAAATACTATAGTATGGGGAGTAGGCAGAGGATCAAGTGTAAGTAGTTATGTACTATTCTTAATAGGAGTACATAAAGTAGATAGTATAAAGTATGATTTAGATATTAATGAATTTTTACGATAAATACTATTATAATATTATATTAAAAAGGAGATATAAAGTATGACAGCAAGAAGAACAAATTCAGGCCAGATGCTTGATATGGATGCTTTAATGTTACAAGGCGAAAAAGAAATTGCTTTAGGTAATATGAAAGTCAACGCAAGAGGAGACAAAATTGGTGCCGGCGGAAAGATTGTTAAGAAAAAAGAAGACGTAGCTAGAGAATACTATGCAAACAATCCAAAAGCAGTAATCAAATCTGTTTCAATCAAAGACGCAGTTGACAATACTAGCACTGTACAAGACCAGTCAGCGGATATTGTGGGTAAGAAAGCAACAACACCAAAAGCTAAAGCAAAAGCAAAGAAGACTGTTGAAGTTGAATTACCAAATGGTGATATTGAATTACAAGAAATAGAAGAGTAGAAAATATGTCAGTTGTTCACGGTGATATAAAACCACTAAGAAAAAGAGTTATTGTGAAAAGTATTGAAAAAGGCCACCAAACGACAAAAGGTGGTATTATCGTACTAGACGATGACGGCAAAGATAGAGGTATTAGACCTCGTTGGGCTCAAGTTTACAGAGTAGGTGAAGGTATTGCTTCGGTTAAAGAAGGCGACTATGTTCTTATAGAGCACGGACGTTGGGGAAGAGGTATACAACTTGATACTGGCAAAGAAAAATTTGATATCAGAGTAGCTGAAGAAGAAAGCATACTTCTAGTCAGTGACGATAAACCTGGAGAATTTAATGGATAGTAAATTTAAATACGAACTATCATTGGATATTGACAAGTTAAGCAAAAGAGATAGGTATATAGGAGAGACCACTGGAACAAGTGTAGAAGGTGGAGCCTTGAATGCCAATTATAGAGATGTTGACTCTATTGCAGTTATAAGCAACAAATTAGGAGAACTTGGATACAAGATTAATAAGGATTGGTCTTGGGAAGATATCGGGTGCGACGAACTACACCTTAGGTTCAAAGACAAAAAAATTAAATCCTTATTGAAATTATATATTTAAAAACTTTCTTGACAAAATTACAAAATAGTAATATACTAATAACATAATCAACAAGAAAGTTTTAATATGCCAATACCAGAAAAAATCATTATTCCAGCAAGTAAAGATCCAGGCAATGGACATTTCTATGTCAGCCTAGTTAAGAGTATTCTAAGAATAGTAGCAGGTGGATTTTTAATTACAGGAAACTTGCTCTTTACAGGTATTTTGCTTATAATAGCTGAAGTACTAGGAATACTAGAGGAGATAGTTTAATGAAAGAGCTTTGGGTAGAAAAATATAGACCAACAGATATCAAAGGTTATGTATTTAGAGACGATGCACAGCAAAAACAAGTAGAGAGTTGGCTTGAATCAAAAGCTATTCCGCACTTACTTTTTAGTGGTGCACCAGGAACAGGTAAAACAACCTTAGCAAAATTATTATTACACGAACTTGATGTTGATTGGGGAGATGTATTACAAATTAATGCATCGAGTGAAAACTCAGTTGATATGATACGTGAAAAAATTACAAACTTTTCACAAACAATGCCTTTTGGTGAATTTAAATATATCATACTTGATGAAGCAGATTATATAACGCCTAATGGTCAAGCGGCCTTACGTGGAGTAATGGAAACTTATGCTTCAACTTGCAGATTTCTTTTAACTTGTAACTATGAACGTAGAATTATTCCAGCAATTCATTCAAGATGCCAAGGCTTTAAGATATTAAAACTTGATGAGAAAATGTTTGCAGGCAGAGTATTGACTATACTTGAACAAGAAGGAATTGAGTTCGATGGACCTACTGTAGTAACTTATGTAAAAGCAACATATCCTGATCTACGTAAATGTATTAACACTTGCCAGATGAATTCACAAACTGGTAAGTTGATTACACCAGGTGATGGTGACACAGGTGATGCAGATGTTGAAGTATCATATGTTGCAATGTTTCAAAATGGAGATATAAAAAAAGCTAGAGAATACATAATCAACAATGCTGATTCAGAACAGTATGAAAAAGTTTTTAGAAAAATGTACGAAAACTTACATTGGTTCGGTGAAGACGATTTGAAACAAGGAAGGGCTTTATTGGCAATCAGGAATGGGTTGGTTAATCACGCATTAGTAGTTGACCCAGAGATTAATCTTGCCGCAACTTTAATTGAGCTAGAAACAATAAGAAGCAAGAAGTGAAATTAAGTAAAACAAAATTTTGGCAAAAGCTAAAAGGAACATATGCTAAACCGATTAACCAAAAAGACGTTGAAAGGCTAATAGCAGGTATACAACAAGAAATAATACTAGACCACAGAGATATAGAAACTTTAGAAGAAATTGAAAAAGGAAAGATTGACTGGTCAGGCGAAAGGAAGTTATAGTAAGTTATGGGAAATAAAAAAGGAAGATTTATAGTCGGAACACACTCAGAAGCTCCGGCGGCTGGTGCTAGAACAGAAGATGCTGGTTGGGAAAGACATTTAAGCGAAGATGTTGAGTATACTGATAGATTAAGAAAAAGACATTGGGAAGTTGCAACATATATTTTAAATCTTGATACTTTAGCATTTGAAAAGAATAGAGTTGATGCATTTACTGTACAAGTATGTTTACAACATTTACAAAAACATTTTCCAGAACAATATCCACACTGGATGAAAACAATTAAAACAGATATCGATGGCTAAAGGTGTATACTACAAAGCAAAAATTACTAAAAATGATTCTACAGCAACTCAGTACTGGTACTACAAAACTTATAAAGCAATGATCGATGATGTTGAGATGTTATATAGTGCAGGGATTGATGCAATTGAATTAGAAATGATAACAAAAAGCGAGTATGAAAATAATGGACAATAAAGTAAACTTAACAGAATCTAATAAAGACTTTGCTGTGTTTTTACCAGCAATTAGTTTTATATATGCAGACTTGCTTTCAAAGAATGAAAAAGAAAAATATGGTGATAGAGTACCTAAAGGATTACCTAACGGATTAGAAAGTTTAAAGTTTTTATATGAAGACAAAGCAATGTTCAGTTACAAATGGGGATTATATTCGGCAGGACACGCCAAGTTAGATATTGAGAAGTCAAAAGTGCAAGAAGCATTTGTACAGGATAGACCACGTGACAAGACAATTATATTAGGTGACTCAGGTGGATTCCAAGTAGCTAAAGGCATCATAAAGTTTGATTGGGATAACTTCTTTACACCAGGTGGTAAAAACGATAAAATAAGAATGGATATTCTTAGATGGCTAGAGCATACAGCAGACTGGAGTATGTGTTTAGATATTCCAAGTTTCTCTGTTAACTTAGGCATTGGTGTAAACACAGTTAAAGATTGTATGGCATACACGGCATATAACAACGAATGGTTTATTAAGAACAGAGTTCCAGGTGCAACTAAATTTTTAAATGTGATTCAAGGTAATGATATACCAAGTGCAGATGAATGGTTTGATACTATGGCACCTTTTAGTGATAAAAAAATATACGGCGACAGAGCATTCGAAGGTTGGGCTATGGGCGGTGAACATATGAGATGGTGGAAACTGATTTTACACAGAATGATTAAGATGAGAGATGGTGGACATTTTGATGGTAAAGACTGGATACACTTCTTAGGTACATCAGCACTAGAACCAGCAGTTATGCTTACAGCAATTAAAAGACAATTACAAAAAGTCAATCCAAATATGGAAGTTAGTTTTGATTCAGCATCAGCATTTGTATCAGTAGCAAGAGGACTTGTTTATACTGAGAATGAATATGATATGATGCGTAAAAAGCCACGTTTTGGATTTACAATGGACAAAGCAAAAGACAATAAAAAGTATGCAGGAAATATGGATAGAATGTATGCTGATAAAGTACCAGGTGAATATGAAACGTTTGTAACTAAAAGTCCAGTAATGGATTGCTATCGAGAAGGTGACATCTGTTGCAGAGGTGTTGACTATGAAAGCAAAACAAGTTGGGACAGTTTGAGTTACGTATTGCTTATGGCACATAACGTATATCAACATATTGAAGCAGTACAAGAAGCTAATCGTAGAACAGATGACAAAGATATAAAGAGTATTCCTGAAAACGTTTTAGAATTCATCGACTTAACTGAAAGAGTATTTGCTAGTGAGAATCCGATGGATCTAATTGACAAAAATACTTCGTTACTTAACAAATTAAGTAAAGCTAAATTTACAGGTGCACCAAGAACAACTACATTTGATTCAATAGTAGAAGAAACACCAGCTTTCGTAATGAAAGAGAAAAAAGAAATCATAGAAACTGCATCTAATTTCGCTAATTTATTCGATTAGACACAACTGCTATTATTAATAAATAGTAATATGAAACTAATTGAATTCGATGATCCTAACAATATAGCTACACCTGAGCAATACAAAGAGCTAGGAGCAAAGCTTCGAGCAAAAGGCTTTGAGTTTAACAAAAGCTTCTTTGGTAATAAAGAACCAGGTAGACCTCTTAATATTAGAGCCACAGAGCGTTCTAAAGAAGAATTGCAAACAGCATTAAGACAAGTTAATACAGCTATTGCACTTCAACCAGCAGATACAAAAATTACAGGATCAACTCGTGTAGATGGGCAGATGTTTGAGCTAGATGGAGTCAAATATTACATCGGTGTTGGTATGTCGTTTGGCGACGAAGGATCTAAGATTACTATATTTGGTAGAAAAGCATTAACTCCTACAGTTCTAGGTCTGCAATCAACTTATACAAATCTATCATCATTAGCAGAAGATGTAAAATCTACAATACAACAAAAGTTTAAATCACCGATTAGCGATCTGTTATTACACATATTAGGTAATGCAAGGAACAAACAATCACAAATACCGTTAACACCGGAATTAGCAAAAATAATGAACCAACAGAATGTTTTTCAATCAGTCAATCAAGATTTTGGCGAAGTGTTAGGTGCATTTGTGTTAGGTAAAGAAAACGATAAGGTAGAGTTTCCATCTGGGAATGAAGCACTAATTGATTTAAGATTACCAGGACAAGAGATTGCAATTAAATCATTATCTGGGTCAGCGAACGCCTTTACAAAAGTAAAAGATTTGTTTGACAAATATGAAGAAACACTAGATGTAAATGATTCAAAGAAGTTAGCCAAGTTTGCTGTAATAAAAGGTTTTACTGATAAAAGTAAGAGTGTTATTGATAGTATCATAATTGGTAGCTATGAAGCCAAGACACCTGAGATGGCAAAGTTGATGGCAATGACAGGTGCAAATACTATAACAACACAACAACAGTTGATCACAGCAATGGAAGGTCTACTATTAGATACTACAACTGGAAAAACTGCATCATATGAAAAGTTCTTATCAATAAGAAAACAGATAGGATCAGCTTCTGGTAAAGAATGGGGGAAACCGAGAGAGTCTTCTTCATCGACCGGGGAGAAAGCATATAGACAAGAACCAATACTGTATGCATCAAAGAATATAGTTTATACTTTAGGTAAAGGACTAGAACATATGGTTGTTAATGGGGTGGACAAAGAATCGTACAGCAGTATAATTAACGATGTAATGAAACAAGTTAATATCAACGTTGGCCAAGTTTCTGTAAACAAGCAAGGTGTAGTTGATATACAACTTACAGCATTCAAAGACAAGAATTTCAAATTTGATTATCACGCATACACTACTAAACCCGGAAACAATAGACCTGGTTTTGCTATAGCAAGATAACCCATAAATACTCACAATGCATAATCAAACAAAACTAGCTTCTGTAATTTGGATCATTGTAATGACATCAGCACTATTATTTGTTACTAGTTGTGCAAATAAGACACCTGCAGTCAAAAATGGAACTGAAGATTCTACATCATCAATTAGTAGAATGGGATCCATAGCAGATGTGCTTGGTTGTATGTTTGCACCAGACAGTTGTCCTATAAAATCTACAACTGAACAACATAAACAATCTGATCAAAAAATTATAAAACAAGCTGAAGAAAAAGATTGGAATGATGTAGATAAAGCCAATCCAAAATCTAAGTAATTATGGATTTCACAGGATTCATTGAAGCCTATCTAGTTAAAAACAATAAAGTATCATACAAGTATTGGAAAAATATTAACAAGAAACAATCTTGGAAAATATTCAAACAGTTATCCAACCAAGATTACAGTGTTATCGTAATCAATGACCTCACAGAGCAAGAGTATCTTCAAAAAAACAAATAAAAACGGTAGACAAAAATTTATAATCTGTTATTATTAAGAGTAGTTAATAAAAACAGGTGTAACAATGAAATTTGACGATATAAAATTTGACAACTATCTTGACGGTGTCGCAACAAGAATTAACTTTGGCCATTTAAATTTAAGTATAGTTAAACATTCTGGATCATATGGTGGCGAAAAAGGACTATATGAAATTGGAGTATTTGATGATGGCAACACACATATGGTTGAGCTTCCAGGTATAACAGAAGATAGAGATACGGTAAAAGGTTTCTTAAATGAACACGAGGTTGAATCTATCATTAAAAAAATGGTAACTGCAACAGGCACGAATCCAACTCAAATTGAGGGAACATAATGTTTCAACCAACTTGCATTAATATTAACTGTGACAATCTAGTTACATATTCTGCCACTTACAAAAACGGAACTAAACGATGGAGACCGGTGTGTAATTGGTGTCATAGAGCGTCATACGGCGCCCAACAGCTGGCGGAAGGGGTACAAGCTACCAAGAAGCAGTACTGTGAAAATATCGACAGTAGATTGGGTTACAAGTGTACTACGACTATACCATATCCTGGTGCATTGGAGATTGATCATATGGACGGGGATCGTGAAAATAATGTAGTTTCAAATGTACAGACTTTATGCAAGGTTTGCCATTCATATAAAGGACACATCAATAATGATTTTAAAAGAGATAGACAAAAGCCAAAAGAGATGTTAGTATAAGACAATGAGAAAATTATATTATATGGGCTTAGAGCCTTACGAAGGTAGATACACTTTACAGCTTCAAGACTGGAGTGAAAGAGTATACAAACAACGAGGAATAGACTTTAAAGTTGTTCCCGGCAACACTATTGATGACACAAAATCAATCAGTGTAGGACAGGTATTAGATGCACACGGTCGATCATACTTTGGTATGAGTCAATTTATGAATCTAGTACAAATGATGCGTAATGGTGATGTCACATCAGAAGATGCAATTTTCTTTGAAGATATGTTTCAACCAGGAATGGAATCACTACCTTATATATTACATCAAGTAGATGAAAAACATAGACCTAAAATCTTTTTAAGATGTTTAGCACAGGCAATTGATCCAGATGATTTTGTACACGTATGGGGTATGGGAAAATGGATGAGTTTATATGAACAGCTATGCAATGAGATACCAAATGTGAATGTATTAGCAACTAATGAAGAAATGGTTGCACATATGAGAATAGCAAATTGGAAAGCACCTATATATAATATTTCAGGCCTGAGTTTTGGTAAACAAGAAGTACTAGAACGAGTAAACAATAATATAACACCGTGGGATCAAAGACAAGACAGAATTATATTTGCGGCTAGATGGGATCAAGAAAAACAACCTGGTTTCTTTATGGATATTATTGAAGAAGTAAAAGCTACTGATTGGGGCAAAGACTATGAATTTGCTTTATGCATCGGAGGACCGTTAAGATCCAATGCACAGAAGTATGTTGATAGAGCTTTGGAATTAGAAAAACAAGGCAAGTTTAAAATTTATAAAGACTTACAGAAGAATCAGTATTATGATTTATTGAACAAATCAAAATTGTTATTTAATTGTGCTTTGCAAGATTGGGTAAGCAACACAGTGAGTGAAGGCGATACATTAGGTTGTAATGTATTGTACCCAGCATATAGAAGTTTTCCAGAAACATTTGCGAATGATCCTGATAGACTTTATATTCCTTGGTCTAAACAAGACGCAATTGATAAAATGAAAAAACTAATTGATCAACCTCATACTAATATGGGTAAGATATCTGATTGGACTAATGGAACAATAGATAGAATGCTTGATATTATGCAAGGCAACGGAGAACAGTGGTTGAGATCAGGAAAGGATTATAGAGATTATGCTTCAGAGTCAAAATACTAAGGTTCTTATTACAGGTGCTACAGGTTATGTAGGATCACACGTTACAAAACTACTATCCCAACAAGGTTACAAAACTATTGTGGTAGATAGAAATGTTAACACTAGAATCTATACCGTAGAACAATTAACTGATACTGTATTTTATGAAATGTCATATGGTGACACAGAAAAGATGCAAACTGTTTTTGAAAGTGAAAAACCAGATGTAGTAATACATTTAGCGGCCAACAGTTTAGTAGGACCAAGTGTTACTAATCCACACAAATATTATGAAAATAATGTTAGCGGTACTATTTCATTATTAGGACTTTGTGTAAAACACAATATTAAAAAGTTTATATTTGCATCTACAAGTTCTGTTTATGGAAATGGACACGTTCCACCTATAAAAGAAGATGTTGAAAAAAGACCACTATCGAGTTATGGAAGATCAAAATGGATAGTGGAGCAATTATTACAAGATTACAATACAGCATATGGATTGAACAGTGTATCGTTAAGATACTTTAATGTTTGCGGAGCAGATCCTCAACATAAACTTGGTGAAGTTAAAAATGCACCAACACATTTGATTCCTAGTGTTATGGATACTGCAATTGGCAGAAGACCAGTGTTTAAAATATTTGGTACACACTACAACACAGTTGATGGAACAGCAGTCAGAGATTATACCCACGTATGGGACATTGCAAGAGCACACAGTCTAGCAATAGATTATCTAGATAAAAAGCAAGGTGCATTTGCATTTAACATTGGTGCATCTGGAGGACATAGTGTAAGACAGGTTGTGGACGCAATGAGTAGAACTTTAAACAAACAAATTCCAGTAGAAGAACACGATCCTAGAGAAGGTGATCCAGAGTGTGTGATTGCTGACGTAAGCCTAGCAGAAAAAGAAATGGGTTGGAAAGCTGAAAAATCAGATATTGACACAATATGCCAAGATACTGTACAATGGTTTGATACAGACATTTATAAAAAGATTGACATTAAAAAGGTAGTTCAATAGTGAGAATTAAATTAACAAAAAGGCAACCCTCTGCCTTAACATCGGGAGATAAAAATGAGCATAAGCAAAGAGATTAAGCAAAGACTTCAAAAAGCAGATAAAAGATTTCATAGTAACGACAACATCAGTGAATTTATTAAAGATGGCGAACTAGATCTTTTACAAAAAGAAGTACAAGAAAAAATGCAAGAGGTTTTACAGTCGTTGTGTATTGATACTGAAAATGATCATAACACAAATGAAACTGCAAAACGTGTGGCAAAGATGTGGATAAGAGAAACATTTGGCGGAAGGTATATACCGGCGCCGAGAGTAACAAGTTTTCCTAATATGGGTTACAAGAGTATGTACACTAGTGGACCAATATCAATTAGATCAACTTGTGCCCATCACTTCCAGAATATTGTAGGTAAGGCGTGGATAGGCATTATTCCTAATGGACAGGTAATTGGATTATCTAAGTTTAATAGAATAGTACATCACATTGCAGAGAGACCACAAATACAAGAAGAAATGACAACACAGATTGCAGATAAACTAAAAGAATATGCACACACAGGTCATATCGCAGTTGTAGTAAAAGCAGAACATCATTGTATGACACATAGAGGTGTTAGAGAACACGAAAGTGATATGACAACTGCAATTATGCTAGGTGCGTTCAAAGATGATCCTGCAACTAGAGATGAGTTTTACAAAATATGTTTATCGATGAAAGGACACGGTTAATTTTATGAAAGGAATGGTAATACCAAAGGTAACATTTAAAATTAGAGAAGGTGATGAAAAGCCTTCTGACAGACAACTAGGTGGTTGCCCGATTGGAGGAATATGGAAAGATGTTTCAACCGATGATTATTTCAAAGGTAAGAGAGTAGTAGTATTCAGTTTACCAGGAGCATTTACCCCAACCTGTTCATCACAACAATTACCAGGTTTTGAAGAAAACTACGAAAAGATTAAATCTATGAACGTCGACGAAGTCTATTGTATGAGTGTAAATGATTCATTTGTAATGAATGCTTGGGCAGACGTGATGGCAATAAACAATGTTAAAGTCATTCCAGATGGTTCAGGAAACTTTACAAGATTTATGGGAATGCTGATTGGAAAAAATCATTTAGGATTTGGATTAAGAAGCTGGAGATATATGTGTGTAATCAACGATGGCGTTATCGAAGAATGGTGGCAAGAACCAGGAATCAATAATGACGGATCTGATTATGATCCATATGGAGAAACAACACCTGAAAATATGATACAATATTTGGAAAGTAGTAAGTAAATGAGAATCAAACCTGACATCAAATTAGATTATAAAGACGTATTGCTAGAACCAAAAAGATCAGAGTTAACATCACGTAAAGATGTTGATATGGAAAGAGAGTTTACTTTCTTACATTCTAAAAAAACATTCAATGGTGTACCTATTATGGCCGCTAATATGGACGGAGTAGGAACTTTTGAAATGGCAAAAGAAATGCAAAAGCACAGAATGGTCACAGTAATGCGAAAGCACTATACACCCGATGATTGGGATAATGCAGTTGGTGATGGCGTGAAATTAAAGTATGTTTCTGTGTGTACAGGTACTGGTAGAATATGGAACGAAGAAGCTCAAGATTATACCATAATGAAACAGGTACTAGAGAACTATCCTGATATCAACTTTATTACAATTGATGTTGCGAATGGTTATCATCAAAACTTTATAGATTTTGTTAAAAAGGTAAGAGATGAATACCCAGATAAAACTATCATCGCTGGTAATGTTATTACCGCTGGAGCAGTTGAAGAATTAATTCTTTCAGGTGCTGACATAGTCAAGTGTGGTATAGGTCCAGGATCAGTATGTACGACACGTTTAATGACAGGCGTAGGTGTACCACAATTTAGTGGAATGATTGAATGTGCCGATGCCGCTCACGGTATGGGTGGACAAGTTATTGCAGATGGCGGTTGTGTTTATCCAGGAGATGTAGCAAAAGCATTTGCGGCCGGTTCTGACTTTGTAATGCTAGGAGGTATGTTAGCAGGACACGATGAATCAGGTGGTAAAGTAGTTGACGGTAAACTTCAATTTTATGGAATGAGTTCCGATGCCGCAATGGCAACACACGGTGCGAGAAAAGATGGTTATCGAGGAGCAGAAGGCAAAGTAGTATCATTGCCACACAAAGGACCTGTCGAAGGTACTTTAACAGAGATACTAGGAGGAGTGCGTAGTGCGTGTACTTATATTGGTGCTAAAAGAATTAAAGATATGCCAAAGTGTGCAACATTTGTACAAGTCAATAAACAAGTAAACGAAGTCTTTAACAGGTACGAGTAATTATATGAGTGTGAAGAAACAATATGTTAACCACGCAACAGTGGCTTCCTATTTAGGAGTCATTGTAGAAAAAATGAACAAGGACCATTTTAATCCAGATGTGGTTATTGGATTAAGTAGAGGTGGACTAGTTCCCGGAGTGATGTTGAGTCATTTCTTAAACAAACCATTTATACCTTTCCAAACTGCATTGAGAGATCATCCTACTTGGGAAATTAACAAAAAAGAATTATCAAATATTGAAAGTGCAATAGTCATTGATGACATATGTGATACAGGAGAAACTTTTAAAAGATTGAAAACAGAAATAAACGATGAGTTTTCTGGACTAGATTTAAGATTTGC
>TARA_B110000858_G_scaffold188293_1_pt1 | contig 21334 bp, 15 predicted proteins | sample TARA_B110000858 | Tara Oceans TARA_B110000858 (sample SAMEA4398247) | marine metagenome | biome: Polar Biome; feature: [SRF] surface water layer (ENVO:00010504); material: water (ENVO:00002006), including particulate matter (ENVO:01000060) such as... | depth 5 m | reverse complement strand
GGTGGGACTTGGCGGAACGGCAGGTTGGGGAGGAGGTGGCTCGGCGTGAATGTGGTCGTACTCAATTGCCGCGTGTATTATGATGGCGTTTGTGAGAACGCTTATAAAAACAAAGACCATTGATTTTGCAACGCCCTTCTGTGGTTCGGGTTTATTGCTTTCCACCCATCTCTGGTTATTGGCCATTTGTGCTTTTCTAATCTTTGCAAATTCCACTTATATGTCATTTGCACAAGAAAATAGAATCACTGAGCTTTGTTTCATTAAGCACACTTTCAATGCCCATGGTTAATACAGCTGGCAATGATTCTCATCGATTTGATTTTTCCACTTGTTCTGGGGGTGTCACTTGTAGTCCTGGGCAGCGTTGGAACGGGATTCATTTTAGACACACTAAAAACCGGGGAGTACAAGAGGGATGACATGTCTCTGGCGCCGCCACCCCCTTCACCAAGTGGCAGAATGCTCCTTGAGGCGGGGGCTGGTTTTGAAAAAGGTCAATTCTCTCTCACGGTAGAGGAGCGCAACCTATTCAAGATCCTGGCGTTGCGCGACATGTCGAGGTAAATTCTATTACCAATCGCTAGTGGTGTGAGTGTAACTTTGCAGATTAGTGCCATGTACGTGTGCGTTTTGTAAATGTCAGAGATTGAACAAGAGCACGAATTGTTAAAGAGTGTGGCAATAAAACAAAATTGCACCGCGTCGTCTTTGGAGGGCGGACAGGTGTCTGTGCACAAACTTCCCGAGACCACGTCATTTTCTAACATAGAGGCACTCGTGAAGGTAACCCAGCGCCTCACTTACATCGGAACGTCCGGAAGCGAGTTGGTATTTTCGGCTCACTTGAATCCGAAGGAAGACGAGGAGTGCACTCACAGCTCCAAGAAGCGCAGGCGAACCCACGCTGAGGAGGACGGGTGCGATGTTGCGGCTGCGCGCATGCGCCTGTCAAGATCTGTGCCCGACCTAAACAGTCAAGAGTTGGACGTTGCCGAGCAGGTGTTAAATAGACTCGTCACAGACATGCGCGGTCCGGGAGGGGAGGTCGTGGTTCAGTCTTATGCCATGCTGTCGAAAAAGTTGGGATCAACCGAGTCGCGCCAAAGGGTAGTAGTCGCTGCGCGACTAAACGCTGGAATTGCCATTCGGGTCGACTTGCTTAAGCGTTGCATGGGGCAGTGCTGGTCTGACGGCTTGATCACAACACTGCCCACGCTTCACGGCATTGGGCAGTTAGAGCTCCCCCTTTCGGAAGAAGCGAGTGCATCGTCGTTCTTTGGCAATTCCGCAATTTTGCTGGTTACCAGCATTTCGGATAAAAATGATGTAAAAATAAATTAATCCCTCAACTCCGCTACAAGACTAAGGGCAAGAATACTATCTGTTAGCATTTGTTCTAGCTTTCGGTGTTCTTCGGATTGAAGGCGTTTTGCCATCTCCTCATCCGTGTCAATTGCTGGACGCTGTAGTTTTTGGTTGGCTACTCGCTTCTCGCGCTCCTGTCTCAAACTTAGAAGGTCGGAATTTTGTACAACAAACCGAGGGACAATCTTTTTTGCATTTTGCCTGTTGCGATACAAGTTGATTTCCTCCGCGGTAAGAGGCGCACGACCGCTACCGCCACCGGTTTGGGTGACTGCGAGGTCTTTGGGTTGTTGTGGAGTAGCGTAGGCGAAGTGTGAATTCTCGTGCATGAGCACAAACTTGGTTTCACTTTTGACAGATTCCTCGTTTTCGAGCATGTCGAAACGGGGGAAGAAGCTCGCCGCGAGCACTGCCGATTCGTATTTCCGTTCGCCGTTGCTTGATTCGGGAGCTACAAACAGGCGCACGACAACACCTAAAAGCAAGGCCGCCGCATCAATCTCTGGGTAGCCTCCCCATTGCGTGCGATTTTCCATCTGAATGGAGTATTTCGACACTGCATCTTCGGCACTACCGTCCCACTCTATCTTCTTTTCTCTCAGTAGGCTTTCAACGTCGGGGTGTATGCTGAAGATTTCTGGATGATTCCTGATGTAGTTGCAAATGGCAAGGCGCATATCGTGTGCACTATTGATCAGCGCGGAGAGTCCGTTAGGGTGTAGCCAATGGGCACTTTCCCAGCATTTAAAAATGCAACTGAAGAGGCATGCGTGGTCTTTGGCCACCTCATTAGTACGAGTCAAAAGGAATTTGGGAAACTGTGTCGGATTATCGACTCTCGAGTAATGTTTGTAATACCCGGTTGGTTTTTGCAGCGCAATGTGGCGGAGGTCGGGAATCATGGCTCCATAACTACAGAAACCACAAAAGTGTTTATAAAATGTAAAAGTGGCTGACACACTTTTTTGAATTTTAAAATTTCATTTTTTTTATTTGCAACTAGTGCCTCTACAAATACTAACAAAAGACGCTATCGTTGTGCGCCCACAAAAATCTCTTCTAAACTTGAGACACCGATGGTCGACCCAAACGAGATGAGTAGTAGTGGTAGCGAAGACGAAGGAAACTGCAGTCCATACGAGGACGACGATTCCTACAGAAGTGCCAAGTTACAAAAGCTTCACAATGGAAAAACACTGCGAAAAAGCGAATATGATGGCAGTGACGGCGATGATGAGGAAGTGGGCGGTGCAACCGGAGAGTTGAATGTAGATAATTTTGACGTTCCGGAAGAGGACCCAGACGACGAGCAAGACGAGGACCAGTCGGTGGCGAGCCCTGGTGACAAAAAGAGCAAATCCTCGACTATAATGGGCCACTTCGGCGTTCATCAAAAGGCAGGACCAAAAATTACCAAGTTGTCCTCAGAACCCAAGGCTGTGCAAAAGTTGTCCGCAAAAAATACGAAAAGGGTGCATTTGCGCGACGGCAACGGTAAGGCCACCAAAGTGTCGACTGAGATTTCCAATACAAACCTTCGCGGTGCGCCCGAGTCGCCAACAAATGACTCGGATGACGAATACGACGACTTGCAGTCAAAGCTTCCCGAAAACAAGGGCGTTTCAATGGTCCACGACGCGGAGCAAGAGTTTGATGAGCAGCGAGTGGAGGCAACAAAGTCACAGGTCGATGATGGGGAAGGTGCGGTGCGGTCGCCCTTTACCGATGTGCACGAGTCGGCTCTCAAAGTCTGCTGGATTATGAAGAATGAAAAGGTCAACAAGTGGTTCCACTTGAACAGCAAGGCTCTGGTCTACGCGCCTGAAATGGGCCAGACATTCAGCATGAGCGTTGAAGAATTGACCATATCAAGCAAAAGGGAGCGTCTCGTGATGCAAGAGGCGCTTGTGGATAAGAACGTGGCTAAGATTATCGAAACCGTCATGATCGGAAAGCTGCAAGCTGACAGCACCGGAAGCGGAAGTGGTCCGGGAATCACAAATCTTGTGGCAGCGATTCCCGTAGAGCTTAACACCAGCGGAGCGGAGCTCGAAGACTTGAAGTCTAAGATAAAATGCAAGGATAAACTGGTCACACTTCTTGCGCTCGATCACGAAATCGTCAAGCGCATTTACAAGGTGCAAAGCGGAACGCTTCCGATGGATTTTAGTCCCATTACAAACAGTGGCAACAAATTCAAGGTCCCGGTCAAAATGGAGGATTGGGTAAAGAGCGACAATAATTTCACAATGATTGGAACTGCAGATAAGAACAAACGCGTTCAGAAGAAAAGTGCCGAGGATTCCAGTGGAAAAATGAACACTTCCTCCCGCAAGGCATCTTCGGGGAGTGGGCCATCGCCATCGTTTCAAGAAGATGTGGCTGACTCTGACAAGCTTTCCCCGTGTTTAGAGGGGTCCGGGTTCTGGACACCCATATCGTCAAATGTGGCATTTGGGGAGGTGGAGTGCAAGGACTCTGAGGTTATTACCGTTCTCAGGTGCGGCGGTGGAAAGTGCATCCTCACAAAGTCGATGCGTTGAAGTGTTGGTTGGAGCGTGTGTGCAATTCTGTGACTGGTGTGTGGTTTTATAAGACGTGACTTTTTAACCAATTAGTAAAGACGCTTTTGAAAATGCACCTGCCAAACCTATCCACTCTTCACTTTGGTGCACCGTCCAATGACACACACGCCGAATCGCAACTCTCGGAAATTATCCTTTGCTATGCATTTGTCTGGAAACCTTGCCTGGAGTTTGAGGAACGCGTGCAAGTTCTTGGAGAGGAGCGCAACAGCCCTTCTTACTACTTCAACGCACTCATCCTGTCTATCAATGGCATGACGCTGCGGCTTACGCAAGCCAATCCACAAGTGAACGTCAAAGCAGTCGTGCACATGCACATAGCATGTAAACACTTGGAAACGCAACTTCCGATGAATTGCAACGTGGTTTACTGCGACCAAAGCTTCAACTGGCGTTACCCTATACTGAGCCGAGTCAGCACACTAATAAACTCAAACGACGAATCCGCCACCGTAATTTTGTTGGACGCACACGATTGTCCCAATGAGCAGTTTGATCTTGCGAGCAGTCTCTTAAAAGCCATGAGTTGTTGTGGTAAGGGATTGGGTCTAACGTTTTGGCCAACAAACGGGAGAAGTGCCGACACCCTGCAAGGGGAACAACAAAACGCATCCGGACTTCAGCAGGCAATCGAGATGAGCGAGCGAAAGTACCGAACCATTCCGCCCATATCTCCAGGATTCAAGGTTTACGCAGATACAGACGAGACCAAAATGCCTTGGTTTGTCGACTGCGGCCTGGCAATTTCGACTGCAAAATTTCGAGGTCTTGTAAAAAAATGGGACTACAAGCAGATCATCCTAGATACCGCTACGAGTAAGTTTCGAAACCTGTGGAGCGAATTCCAACTGGCACCCGACGAGATTCTGTTCGACTTGTTCCTTTTTCGCCACGATAAAGAACTCGCCAATATCGTCAAATCTAACTGCAGCATTGCATCACACTGGCTGGTTGCATCCGAGGACACACACGTTGTAAACGAAACAGACATTCCACCGCGTCCGTGTTACGAAGACAGCGCAAAGAACGACAAAATAAATGGAGATTCTGAGCTCACCGTTGCGGGGCAATCCGAACCTTTGAGTGAATTACTTAAGGGCCGCATATTAATTTGGGGGCAAGAAAGTCAAACGCTGATGCCGAAAAAGAAGTTAAAACCCACGCCCCGTTGATAGATATACCACACTTTTACTTGTAGAGGGAGTGGAGAGTATGAAATCTATAACCTTCAATCTAGACTTGCGTAATCGGTGTTCGGTGGATACACCCTGCTTCAAAAAAGAATGTTTGGAACACGCGCCCACTCCCACGCTTATGGTCGCGCCCACGCACACGTTCGCACCCACACCGCTGACTTTTACGCTTCTGGGAGCGAATCGCGTGGGGGTCGGTGATAATATTTCACCGCAACCGGGTGCAGTGGTAACACCAGAACCAGCTGTGTGTGAATTAAAAGACCACTACACAGTTAAAAACCGGGACAATAAAAAAGGGATCTGGCGCATTCTGGAGCTCTGTTACGGAGTGGCTATATCAAACGACGTCAAGGGCCGCCATGGGACGAACTCCAAGCTTCTTGGAGATACTGGACACTACGAGCGGCTGAGTTTTTGGACACACTTTATTGGTGGGTTTATTTTCCTCGGATATGCCATTGGGCGCTACATTGTTGTGAAAGGCTCAATGCGCATCGATGAAAATCTCACAACGGTTGCCGCATTCACAATAGCGTTTGTATTTTTCACGAGCAGTTTTTATCACGCCACTGCGCCCGACTTGAAGTTTGCGATGGTGACACGCGTCTTGGATTATGCGGGGATCTACATAGGAATAACAGTTACGACCACGGCCGATATCGCTGTAGCCACGCGCGGGTTCGATAAAGTCCCATTCCAGACCATTGCCGACCTTCCAATATCGGCCGTCGTACTGATCGTGTTTTTCGTATGGAGGAGAGGCATGCTTTCTGCGGAGTCGACGTGGACAGAGCACTCTATAAAATCGACCTCAAAGAATGGGTGCATTTTAGGTCAGGGACTGTTTTCCTATGGCCACAGAGACCTGGCGCACATAACAATACGCCAAAGCACGTCTCTTCTTCTTTTTGCAAACTACTTCATGAGCGTGCCTACTGCGTTTGCTGTTTTGGGAGATGAAACCACTACAGTGATATTGACGTTGCAGATATTCGGCTTCTTTGCTATTGTGGTTGGTATGGCGATTGACCGAATATTTCAATGGCCAGATGGTCGCTTAGTGGAGGGGTCAATGACTTGTTTGTCGTGCCCTAGCAATGGAAAGTCTGGTTGTGGAGCGTCACTGACGTCTCACGCGGTGTGGCACATTGTAGCGCTTGTGAGCGCAGCACTGACGTGCATTTCGAGAGAATACGCACTGGGCGCATCCAGAGCTTAGTCGTGTTAGACTAATATGCCGGTTTGTGAAGTGTATTGTTCAAGGGGTGTTACTCATGAGCTTTCCGAGTGCAGTTCCAACAGCAGCATTTTTAGATGATGATTATTTTATGCAGTATACTGAAATTGCTCAATTGATAATTTTAATGTCCAGTCATAATGGTTCGTATGTCTACAATGCCAACGACGGCGGAGAGAACGCCAGGAAAATCTGCAACGTGGTGCAAAAACTGCAAGGTGTCCAGTCTGGTGGATTGAAGTCTCCAAATCTATTTAAACTAATTGCTCAAACCTTCAAGTACCCACCTGCTGATAATTGGAAAGAAGAAGACGGGCAAGATGAAGAGATCAGAAAGCAGCAGTTCGAACTTCTTCGCGACCTTTGCATATCCCTAAGAATTCCATCGTTTAAGGCCACGGAATTCTTATTTGAAACAAACAAACTTGAGAATGTCAAATGGCACACGAACCTTGAGACTGTCAAATGGTACATGAACCACGGTGGCGATAAGTTTGAACTCCTAACCTACTCGGTGAAACGTGCGAAGGACAATAAGCTTTCCGCCGTCGATTTCAGTGGACTTTGGAAAGAAGCCCTTGTTATTTGCGGCGACGATATTTTCGTAGGTCAGGAAGTGGGTACCAAACCGTACAACCAGAAGGTGGGCTTGCTTTACGCGGTGTTCTTGCAAATTAAAACCAAGGACAAACCCGATTTTCTCAAACTATTTTACGACGCGTTCGAAACCAATCTTAACCATGCAAACTGTATGTTCGCGACGATACTTTCAGGACGCACGCAAAAGCGGTGGCCAGATACTCTTGAAGAATACCTCTCCCGTATTTACATTTCACCAGGAGGGATCGACATTTTCAAGGAAATTTTATCTACTGTCAATCGTTTGGTCACAGGTCCTGCGTTCAGTTTACCAAACTATAAACATGACCTGTTCGGTCGGATTGCGCTTGCAATGGGGGCGAGTTGCTGTAAAATCAAGACCGGTGAAAAAGATGCCTGGTGTTACGAACTTATTGAACTCACGAAATTGGCAACCGAAGAGTGCTCCCCTGCTCATCAACGATACTTTGATAGCAACATATTCCGCCAGGGAATCTATGGAATATCCAATAAACTTGACGACGTACAAATGGAGGCATCCATCCGGTTGTATGTGGACAAGTTTGGTCTAAACGATCCCGAAAGCAGAGATAGGTTCTTACCTATCACGACTCCGCCGCAGAACAGCGTCTTCTTGCATCTTTTAGGCAAAAATGACGCACAAGTTCCGATTGCATTCCCTGTAAACTCACAACACCTTAAGTGCCACAAAAAACTTAAGTACCTGTTGCGTTTTACGAGCGAGAAATATCTGAGCAATAATACTATCAAGTCAATGTGGGAATCGGCAACCGGAACAGGATACGTAGAAGCAACAAACGACTCACTCTACCCAGTGCCGTGGGACGTCCAACAGCTCGAGCTTCTTGCAGAATTCGGCGAAAAGTTCAGTCCAGTGATCGGGCATACTAACATGGCTTGGGGATTGGGAAACATTTGGGTTGGTACAAGTGGCGGCATGAACCTTACCAACGATCAAATAAAAAAGCGCTTCTATATTCTTAAGCAATGGTGGTCGAAAATTGAATATTCTTTGACAGAAGACCAGAGCGAGTCCCCTGAAGCACAACTTTCAATGGGAGTTGACGACGTTGTCACGCGCTTTGGAAATCGAATTCTCAAGATTGCTGTTTTACTCGTTGCTTCCTACGTTGACGATGGGAAAGTGCCAACCATATCGCCAGAGGAAATGGGCGATCTCTTTCGCACAATCATTCAAAATGATAATCGCACAGTGTTGAACGATTTGGATTCCCGAATGATTGGGGAAGAAATCGTCGATTCCGACAAAGACTCACCTTTAGAGACCTGGCAACTTGGCAATTATCGAAAAAGCATTAACGAAGTTCTCAAGGAAAAATGGAACTAATGATACCCGGAAGCCTGAACGTCGGCCATGGTTAGGGTTAGGCGCGAGTTTCACAAATGTGCAACAAGCATGAACAGATTTTTCAAGACGCCCTAACTTACTATTGCATTCTCCATTGAGAATAATGTATTCTTCCATCACCAATGACCTGGTGAGTGAATGTACTTGAAATTGTTAGCTAGTCCAAACATTGTAACTTTTGTATTTTTATCAGAACACACGGGAAGCGTTAAGCTTCCCCAGACAAGCTTCCTGTGAGACAAAAGTTGTGCACTGGTGCACTGGTGCATTGGATGGTTACACTTGAAGAATGTCCACTAATGCCTACCACATTTGACTTGGCAGACATGGAAGCAATTGACGCAAGCATTCGTGAAGCGGTTGCAAAGCGGCGAGTCGCTGTCGCAAAATACAATTACTCCGAATCCAAGAAGGAGCTTCTGAACGCACAGAAGCGTATTGAATGTGAAAAGCAATCGTACCAAACTGCACATGCCTATCAGGGAGCCGTTGCCAACCCATCGATGTGGTGGGCAGCCCACGAAGCAAGCGAGCGAGCGTCCATCATCGTTGAGGTGCGAAACAAAGATTTGGTTTTGGCAAATGAGATCTTCAGCGAGTCTCAAAAGAAAGCCGTTAAGCTGTCTCGGAATGCGATCCGGCATTTCAGTGGCCGAAACAGGGGAACCTGGAAAATGCGCATGAATTCAAAGTGGTGGGATGGCAACGACCAATTTGTGGCAATGGACGACGGGAATTATTGCTACAAGACGCGTAAGCATGATCGTGACACAGTGTTGCGCAGGGAGTACAAGTACGCAACATTCTGCTACGAGGCTGCCAAGGTCGCGACGAAAACTGCAGCGGCCAATTTGGCATTCGCCACCAACTGCCAAATCACCGCGGCGTACCAGCATCCAAATAAACTAAACCATAATGTCATTGGGTACAACAAAACAATTCTTAACATTCGCTTACTGGACGAGAAAAATGCGAAGCGGAATGTTGAAAACGCAGAGACGCGTCTCGACGCACACTTTGAAGAAATGTCGCGCACAGAAACTAAGGTGGCCCGACTCTCACGAGCAGACGAGTTTGCGGAAAGTATTGCTGCGAATTTCTTGTGAGCGCAACTCAGAATCGTCGCAATGTTGAACGCCTTTGGTCGCTGCGACCTCTTACATTTTCTCGCTGCGCTAAAAACTCTGTGATGTTTGATGTAGAAAGTAGTGAGTTTAAAAGGGCTCTCATTGGTCCACCAAGTCGAAGCATAGCATCGGTGGAAACGGGCAGGTTGGTAAACTCCCCCTCGGCCACCTGTGAAGCATGTACAGTTTGTGCGTGCAAGGAGTCGCCAGAGGTTGGGCTTGTTGGTAACTGCAGTGGACCGAATGGGTTTGCGCCACCACTCCCGTCTGGGAAGAATATTACTTGAAATCGCGAGCCGCTTGGCGTTAGCATGAATATGCTTTCGTGCTCACGTGTGGATTCCACGCGTTCTCGGTTGGCGGAATCGACCTCCTGCTGACTTACGTTTTCCCGTGGCGTTCTGCAGGTCGGACACGCCAAAAAATTGCGCAGAAGCATTTTTTCATTGCATTCTGTGCAAGTAAAATGCCCACAAGGAAACCGGAAGTTGTCGTTTTCGGTACACTCCAAACAAATGGGACACGTTCTATCCTCACTGCTGAGATCCGACGCGCGTCGTTTGTTTCGCAGAACCCGCTTCATTTGAAAATAGGCACGTCCCAGATTCTTTTGACTCTCGACAAAGGAAGGAGTTTTTAGAGATATCTAATCGCGCAAAGGTGGAATTAAACTCCACCTTTTCTCTTATCGCAATCGGGTTGCAACTCTACATAAAATCTTCTAAACTAGCGGCACCACTACCGCCACTACCACCAAACCTTACACTTGATGATTCACAACCCTAGTAACCGGGAGGTCTACCGTAATTGTGTTGTTGTTGGTAAAAGCCACCCCGACCGTTGCGTTGTCCGTTTTGCATTGGGTGTTGGTGCGCCGGGGCATTGGGCATGAAATGGGGGTAAGGTAGCGGCATCGGCACAGGCATCGGCATAGGCATCGGCATAGGCATTTGGTACACATCATTCGTGTGATGTCTGTTGTTAATTTGCTGCGAAACTTCTCCATCACCGTGTGCCACAACCAGATCTTGCAACATGTCGATTGCCGCTTGGTAACAGGTGGGGAAAGCCTGGGGTTGAAGCGATACAATATTCCCCCCCACGGTAGAAAGAGGGGGTTGAACCACCACCGGTTCCTTAGACTCAACCACCTCCTCCGCCACCATCGGTTGGGGAGGAGGTGGTTGCGACTCTTGTGCCACAGTCTCCTGTACTTTACAAACCGGTTTCGTCTGCGTGGATGCGCAGTGGTGTGTTGCGGTGGAAGAATTGCGCTTCTTACCAGTGTTAGTTCCGCACGTTCTGGAGCGCACCTTGCTTTGCTCCAAGGCAATCTGCGCCTTCTTCAGTTCAATTTCCAAATCCTTGATTCTCTTTGCCTGCTCGACCTTGTGTGTTTGAAAAGAGGATAGCTGCACATTCACGCGCTCGTTGTTATCGCTGAGTTGATTTATTATACGTTTCTTGCTCTCCAGCGAACTTTCCAGTCTTTCGAGCGCGCTTTGGTGCGCCCTTACAAGGTCTTCGGTTGTCGCAGCGTGATTCTTCTGCATGTCGCTCTTTGAATTTTTTAATCGCTCATCGTTTGCTGCGACCGCGCACTCTAGTTTGGAAATCTTCGCCAAGTGATTAGAAAGTGTGGCATTGTGCAACGTGTCCTTTGCCGCGCTTTGTCTTTCCAACTCTTGCTGCTTTGATAACGACTTCTCGTGAGCCTTGTTTGACTTTGACTGCTCGCTGAGTATCTTCTTTTGAAACTGTCCCAAATTAAGAATTTCTTCGGAGAGGTCGTCGTTCTGCTTCCTGCTTTCACGCAACATGTCCTGTGCCTTGGCGCGGTGCGCTTCCTGCTCTTTTTTGTGCTGCGCAACCATAACGTTCTCTCTTTCTTCGCATTGCTTGACGATGTTCGCCACAACAATTTCAACGTCCTTGGCTTGTGCCTGCAACTGCTTGAGTTCCATCTGGTCTCGTGCACGATCTTTTGTCAATGCGTGCATCAGCGACAACATGCTCGCATTTTTACCGTCCATTTTTATTTCCGGTGTGGCGGCAAAGTCCAGACACGCCGAGCTGTACGACTCGGTAAAGTCTTCGATTTGCTTGTCCCCAATGATTGGGATAGATCGGTTCAACGACTTGTTGACCAAAACATTCAAGTTGGAAGCGTCCATAACGGACTTTCCATTGAAGGGTACCGTTGAAACGCTTGAGAAATGCAGAATTCTGTCTTGCAAGTTTGTTTCTGTGCTTTCTGCACCCATTTTCATTTCACACGCCGAAAGGTGCCAAAATGCCGCATCTGTCCCCGACTGCCACGGAATGCTGTATGTGAGAAGAACAAATCGAGCAGACGTCCCCGTGCTGGTAGTGGGATACGTTTCAAACGCGGAGACTGCCCGTTCCAGGTCTTTCTTACCCAGGCATGTCGAACTCGTGCACATGCAACGTAAAAGTGCAGGATTGTTCGAGTACACCAAATTCCTATCACCGGAAAGGTTTAGTATCGCAATGTATCTGGGAAAAGGTGTGGAGATTCCACAGGGCAAAGGTCGAGATTGGCGAATGCTTCTAGAGAGCGCGTGAATGAAAACCAACTCATTTCCCAATGCCTCGGTTGCGGCACCGGCCTGGCCGTCATCGGTTCGGTATTTTTCCATGCATGCCAAATGACACCCAATCAACCTTCCCGCACGGTTGTTTGTAAGTCCTTGCACCCACCTTTCGTCATTTGACAAATCACCTTCCATGCCTTTACAACCCACACCCGACACACCCTTCCCCACCTTCAAGTGTTACAAATTCCAAATTGAAACTAGCGTGGCAATTGTTAAAAGTGCTAACCGTGCAACTTGTGACACACACCACAGGCGTGCATCAGAGTTCCCGCTGCGCGCGTCAGCTCCGTGAAACAAAAGTGCAAAAATGTTCAAACCAAAAGTGCAAATGAAACGTGGGTCGATTTGGACAAATCCAAGCGAGCCACAAATTGAAATGCTCAAGGCCATTGACTCCACAACCAAAAACGGCATCATCATTTCCCCTTGCGGAAGTGGGAAAACGCTGGTCATGATCTCGGCAGCAATGAAAGCTGGCCACCTAAACCTCATCTTGTGCTACGAGCGATTGGGGGTGGACCAGGTCGCCAAAGCGCTGGGTGATCACACAACCCTTCTCGGTGGTCAAATATGCGTTTACAGTGGAAAGCGAAAGGACAACACAAACCCCTACGTGTGCTTTCTAGTGACAACATACGGCACATTGGCGATGCTCAAGGAAAAGAAGAACAAATCCGCACAGTCCCTTGAACACTTTGTTTACAATACCAAATGGGACCTCGTCTGTTGCGACGAGGTTCACCACTCGTGCGCAAAGACATACAGGCCGATGATCGAAACATTGTCCAAAAGCGCCAAGCGGGTTTTGGGGTTCACAGCTACGCTTTTCCGCAACGAGTACTGCGACTTCAAATCTCAGGACCGGTTTGTCCACGAAATCGAAACATTTGGGTGGTTTGGGGAAGTCATTTTTCGACGCAGTTGCCGACAGCTGGAGGATGCGGGCCTCATTGCAAAAATACGCAGGTCGTCCATTACGGTAAAAATGACGCCAGAATTCAAAAAGGCGCATTGCATGGCACTAGGTTCGCAAATGAAGTACATTGCGTCACTAAACCCGCGAAAGTTGGAGGCGCTGGTAGTGATCTGCGCCATGCACAAGAAGTGGGGCCACGCTGGCATGGTGTTTGCCAACCACCTTGTTTCGGCAAAGGTAGCCAAAGAGTGCTTGGGTGAAGGTTGGGAAATTCTGTCGGGTGGCAGTGCTCACGGAGAGGAAGAATTGCACAGCGCCGAGAAGAACGCAACCATTGTAAAGCGTTTCAACAACGGCGAGCTTCATGGCCTCATTTGCACGGCGGTTGGTGAAAGCTCCATGGACATTTTTCTAAAGAATTTTACCTATGCTATTCACTTTGATGGTAATGGTGGCATCTCCTCGGCAGCGCAAAAGATTGGGCGCCTTTCTCGTACAACGCAACTCAGCTCTTTACCGGGGGAGACCGTTGCAGACCTCACGAAGCGCCGTCTGGAAGAGCAAAAGTATGCGGCATACTACGACCTCAACACGGACGAAACCGAAGACATGGATGCTGCGAAAAAGCGGCAAATTGTTTTTGCCGCGGAGGGCTACGGGGAAAGCGTCACCATCACACAAGAGCAAATAGCCGAACAGGCTAAGGAACTAAACGTGCAACTTCCCTACAATAGCCTACTTGAGGAAATGAAACTTCTCAAAGAGGTGCTTCAGTACCGCTCCCTCGGAGACGTGTGCGTCGCTGCAAAGGTTGCAGCGACGGAGCACAAGGTGCCCCAACGTCTCATTGTAAAGGAGCGCATCGAGAAGTCTAAGTCCTCTTCCAGCAAAATCGTGCGCGACATGCACAAGGTCAAGTTGGCCAAGGCCAGAAAGGTTCAGAAGGACATCAACAAAAGGGCGATAACGGAGACGCGCGAAACCATCGAAAACGCGGAAATCTGCGAAAAGTCGAGGATTATATTTAGAGCACTGGGCCTTCCCCCAGACGTGATTGCAGCGGTTGGTCTCCACGACGCGAATCCACTTCCTACAATCTAAGCGAGTTTTTTTCTTGAGACGGAAATGTCTGGTTCTTTAATTTTTTGCTCACTGGAAATTTTGGCGCGAAATCGAATCCATGAGGTGTCGGTGCAACTCGCTTTTCCAAATTTCTTGTCGAGCAGGTTGTTTTTCACCAGGCCCAGGACTCCAAGAATTCTGGAAGATTTGGTAGAATTCAAGTAATCCTTGTGCTTTGTCTTCACGTCTTGTAAGTAAGCTGTGACATCGTCATTACCATACTCAAGTTTGGTGGATGGCTTGGGTAGGTCGAACGTTACCAAATGCTTAGATATTCCCGTGGTTTGCCTGGTCATTTTTTCCTCATCGCAGAGTGCAAGCGTGTACCAGTCAAAATAGTCAAACAGCATTCCGTATTCCGACACCACCGCTTCGGATGTATTTTCTATTGAGAGTTCTGAGAGTCGTCTGTTATTAATCATTTTCCAAAAGCTTGCTGGTTCTTCCGGCTTTGCGTTTTTATTGATCCACTTTTGTACTGTTTCTTTTAGGGTTTTTAAAGCATCTTCAGTGTTCGGAAAGCGCCAGTGATACGGGATGTCGTAATAATCGTCCACGTCTTCGGCAACTTCATCACCGAAGACGTAAACGTTTGTGTCCGTGACCAGGTGGGGTTCAACATTTTCGGCATCGTTGCAAGTGCTCCTGATATCGTCACGAGTGGCTCTTTGATCTGCCGTAGGGGGTTTGTCGCGAACGTCAAAACGCTTCAAGCTAAATTTCCCCCCTGTCGAGCTTTGGTAGATGTCGTTTTTGAACACTTCATCTTGATCTTTGAAATCATCCACGCTTTTTGCATTATCGACAAGAATGGTCAAACGAGCGCGCGCAGCTCCAAATATTCTTTGGAATTTCACGTTTATATCAGGCATTGCCGCATTACGCTCTTCCGTACAATCGCTCCGGAACAACATTTTTTTAATTGTGGTGCCGCCAGCTGTATTCAAATTGACGTTTGTGTATTTTTCAACTTTGTTTCCATTGAGCAATTTTTCGAAGTCATCCTTGAAGTCTTCTTTGTCGGCGGTCCACAATAAAGACCCAAGTGTCATCTTGCGACCCTCGATACTCTCGTTGTGCACCATTCCAGCAATTAGTTCAGCCTCGCCATACATCCGAACGAAGTGTAGCGCATTCTTCCCGCTCAACAAATTTAGTCTGAACTCGGGATGGGGTTGGCCGAACCCCTTTAGGTGTGAAAAACCCCTCCCCACCGCCTGGTACAGTTTGCACAGGTCTTTGCCTGTCCCGTCGTTGGTTAGGCTCATGAAGCAAGGCACGAAAAGAATTTCGGATTCACGCTCAATGCCGTTCGCATAAAGCGGTGTTTCAATTTGAAGAATGTCTCGTCCTACCAAAGCAAACTTTGAAATGTTCAAATCTTTACGCACTGACTCCACCGCATTCTGAACGGTGTGGAAAGTTTGCACGCACAAGCGGGGTAAAATTCCGTTCAAATCAACAACATCTGCTTTAAAATCTTCGCCCATTTTATGAGAGTGTGACAAAATCTCGTCAAATTGGTACATATTACGATCTTTTTTGCTTGTGTTTTCGAAGAATTCTTTGCAGATTTCATTCAATTCTTTTGGGGGTTCTGACTCTTCTGTGGTTGTTGAGAAGAATTCTTTCCAATCGACATCTGGTAGTGTGGAGCTTCTGTGCATCACTCCCTTACTCGAGCCTTGAAATTCTTGATCGGCAAATCTATTTTCAGCAAGTGTCGGATTAAACACGATCGACGCTAGCTTTCCAGTTTTTTCTTTCTTCAGATCCTCTTCTTTGCATACCACATTCTTAAACCAGGACACGTCTCCATCCGAAATGTAAATAATCACAGTAACGCCGTATTCCTTTTCGATCTGCTTTCCGTCTTTGAGAATGAAACCAGCGGGGTTAATTTTGTGATCGTTGTGCATGCGCAACCACGAGAGTTTGCATAATTGCATTGCCCAGTCGATTGATTCTAGTTTTGAACAATTTGCACTTTCCAATGCCATAATAAGCATCGGGTAAACATCGACCAACCTATCCGTGGCGTATGCTCCAGTTCGCAACCAGTCCTGTGCTTGTTTTATGGCGCACACCGCATCATAATTCAAGTTGCGAATCGGAACACTTACAATCTTGCGAGTCGTCTCGTCATCATAGCACCACGTTTTTAAAACCGGATGAACGTGTTTGCCAATGTTGGAATTGCAAGTTTGAATGTAGCTCAAGTAGGCGTTAACGATCACATCTTTTTGTTTTTGCGAAAACTTATACTTGTTTGAATTTAAAGTGTCCCAGAACGTTTTAAATTCACCGTTCAAAATTGGGCGATTGAAATCTCGGTCGATGTGCAAATGTTTGGCGTTCTCTTCCTTGTTCCAACTCCATTCTGTCAGGTGATCCACGCTTCCACAGTAGTAGCCCCGATTGTCCGGTTCGCCACTCTTTTTTTTGCAATTGGATTGGTCATAGTAGTCTCTGTACCACATCGTCAAGCTATTATTGTCACCCTTGTCAGCAAGGGTTAAGTCACACTTGTGCGGCACCAAAAAGTCTGGAGCAATGGGAAAACTCCAGGGCTGCAAAATTACGCTGTTTTCAAGGTAACTGCGAAATTGAGAATTATCCTTCTTCGAGAATTCCCTTGAGTGGCAGCAAATTGAGTCTGTGCTTCCTGAAATTTGGACATGGGAAAGTATCGGAAGTGTTGTTGACGACACGCACATTGTCAAGCCGTAAAAGTTTGGAAACGATTCTTTCAATTCATCTTGCAAGTTTGGAGTTTGGTTAACAACTTGCTCTGTGTTTTTGCGCACGTGGAACGTCCACTCTCCCACGTTGTCAGCGCATTTGTTCACCCGCGTATTCATGTCACCGACATCGTCCGAATCACTCTGCGAATAGACACGCACGCGCTTAGGATCACATTTCAGACGTTTAAGTAGGTTTTCGACGCGTCTCTTGTCGCCCGTCAGATCTTCTTTGCTAGATGTGCCGAACTCAACACAGCCGCCCAACTTTAACGCAAAGGACACCATGAGCAATGACAGAGCGTCACGGTACTTTTTCATGGATGGTGGCGCAACACACATAATAGGCGCCATTGGAGGATTTGTGTAGTGGTCTTCAGCTTTAAGATCGTATTCAACGTCTTCGACTCTTTCTGGATTAGACTCGTCCAATTTGGAGAAATGTCTAAGGTAATCTTTATTCATGACTCCTTGGCGGTTTCGGAAGTTTGCAACGTGTGCTTGCCTAATCATGCGCTGCGAGATTGCAAGAATGGAGTCGCTCTCGTCTTGGTGGTGGTGAGCAAACTGTGAGTTAAGGAGCTTTGCCTTGTACTGGTCATGAAGTGAATGCTTGTTGGCGTTGCAGTTTTTGTACACGCATTTGGCCGTGCGAATGCATTCGACATATTTAAACAGGTGTGAAAAGTTGTCAACCAGCGACGTCATGTCAAAGCAAGACAGGATTAGATTGCCTTCGCCTTCGCCTTCGCCTTCGTCTTCGCCATTGTCTTGGTTTAGAAGACAACACAGCGCATTCAGGTGAATTACAACGAGGCGCCTCTGAAACTCCTTATCTTGTAAACTGTCTTGATAATTCGAAAACATTGAGGGGTTCCACGCATTTTCCAAATGAAAATAGCTTTTTTTTTCCGCCATTGACATTTCCGATGTGAACAAATTACACCATTCGTTGCTAGGTATCGATTCACCTTTGCTTGCAAGGCTTTTAAAGCAGTCGGAATCTTGACCGCAGTCCTCTTTACAAACGCTGGCATCGATATTCCAAAGGTCGTCCACGCTTTCTTTCGACAAGAATTTCTTGATGTGCTCGTTATACGCGTCTGTAATTTCAAAAGCCGAATCCGCCATGGGCTTCATCGGTCCCACGCGATTTAACAGGCTTTGTAAATCTCCCGGTGCAGTTGATTCGGTATCCATTTCTTCATAAGAATTACCACTCATTTTTTTGGCAGTCTCTTACTTTACACTCACATTCTTATCACATATGTAAGAGAGTGCAGAAATTGCATCGAGCTTGCATGCCAAAACTCTTGCAAGTCTTACACCCGAAGACATGACAAGCGACACACACTCTTCCGACCACAGTGCAATTCTCAAAGTCACGTCCTGAAGAGAATCCGTGGAAACTCCGGGTTGAATTTCTGCACGAATGAGCACGCACAGAAGGTCTGCGATTGCCTCCGGGTCACAACTAAGACACGCCTCTATTAGTTTGGACTGCAACGCTTCCACTTGCCAAAGTTCGTTGATGGGCACGACCCTGCAACTCATAAGCAGCTCCACTTCCACCGAGTGAAGCGCGTGCATTTTAGCCAAACAATCCCACCCACGGTTGTAATCACATTTACCTTCAACATTCTGCATTGTTGCAGGGTGAGTTTGAATGGGTTACAAGTTGCAGTTTTGAACACTCGCTAAAATGCGCAACTTTTGTGTGTTTTAACATTGGCGCTTGAGGTCGACATGGTGAAACAGCAGCGCTTCGCAGATATGGAAGAGGAGGAGAAAAGAGTAGCTCGCAGTGGTGTGCTAAAATTTGCAAAGCACGTGTGCGCGGTGGAAAGCGGTTCTGGTAAAGGCATACTAAAGATGCGCGACGCAAAGGGGTGTCAACGAAAGTTGTACACCCACCAGGTGATTGCAGCGAATCGTCTGCTGGTAAGGGGTGGAAAGTCTCACTGGAATCAGCGCAAGGCAAGCCTCTTGGCCATACACGAGGTAGGGTCGGGCAAGACTGTGACCGCAATCTTGACCATGGCTTCATTACGCGTTTTAAACCCCTACCGAGACGAGACCAAGACACTCATTATATGTCCATTGAGCGTCCTCGATGTGTGGCAAGATACGGTCAACTCTTGGACCACGCTAGGAAACCTTGTTCTTGCATCACCCAAGCAAACTCTACTAACAGAAGAGGCAGTTGCAAACGCGAGCGTTATCATTACGACGCCCGAGGTATTAGTGGCCGCATTCAAGACGTTTGCTTACATAGGAAAAGAGGCCGAAGATGTGAAGAAACCGCGCATGAAGAGATTCAGGCACGGAGTTTCGCCCACTGACACCGACAGACTAGCAAAGCTCAACGGTTCGCTTCCACCCGTGCATCCACTGTTTGCACTTCTGTCGAATAAGGTGCCGCAGTTCTGCCTTACAGTCGTCGACGAGATCCACAGAGTTTCCAATCCTCTAACATTGGCCGGACACGTTGTGGGAATGTTTACAAGCGCGTCCACTTACAAATTGGGACTTACCGGTACCCCTGTCACTAGCAAGCCGTCACAGATTGCCAACTTGGCACGGATTCTTGATGCCAGGCCGGAATGGCTACAAAAGCCCAGGCACTTCTTTGTTCCCAAGGGGAGGTCGGATCGTTCGCTGCGGCGGACATCGGTTGCGGCCTTTCACGAAATGCTCGTCGATCGCGTGGACGCCAGTTTCATAGATCTTCCAAGCAGGAAGTGTCTCTTATTAGAGTACGACCCGTTTGTGGGTGTTGGAAGCGACGGTTCAACAGACTCGGAAGCAATCGAGTGTCACAATGACGCATTGTCGTCAGCTCAAAAACTTTCCGGCGTGATTCCGTCTAGCTCATCGAATGCACCCAGTGGACAGTGGGGAGAAGAACAGCGCGCCGCATTCTCCGCCATTGTGACGTTAGGAAACTTTGAGTTTTCGTCACTTCTGGGAAAAAGAGGTGCTGCGGAGTTCAACAAGAATCCCAGCTTGTACGAGGAAGCGAGCACCAACCCGAGTCAAACCATGAAGTTGATCTTGCGCGTCATAGTCTCAAGGCAAGCTGCCGGACATTGTCGCATTGCTGTATTTTGCGAATCCACCACTCAGCTGCGCATTCTAATGCGCTTCTTAGAGGACAAGCGTGTGGGCGACCTCTTCCTTTTTGACGGCTCATTGAGTTCCAAAGGGCGTGGTTGCATGGTGAAGGATTTTTTGGAATGCGACACGGGAGTGTTGTTGCTCTCAAGCGCTGGAAGTGTAGGGATCACACTTTGCCCAGGGTGTGAGGTTCTGTTGTCTGTTGGTTCACTCCCATGGAATTCGTCGACAGTGGACCAGGCATTTGGGAGAATATACAGGATTGGCCAGACGGAGCCAGTAGAGATCATCCAGTTTGCCGCGAAGCGTTCTGTGACGTTTGCAAAGTTGGGGTTGCACGCTGATAAGCGAGACCGATTGGCACGAGCAGCAACCGATGAGGACTTTTCAAACTTTGAGTGTGGAGACGACGCGTGGCGCAAGACTTTGAAGATTCTCGGAGCATGCGTGCCACTGGACAAGTGTGGCAACTACATGGTGTCCGAAGAAAACCTGCAGAAACTGCTCGCGCATAGTCGGCTGGTCGAGATGTGCGACGCCAACGGAATGAGACGTCCAGTGCCACCCACCGACCTACCGGAAGCACCAAAACTGGCGCATGCGGTGGTGCTTCCACCAGTGTCGTTTTGTGTGACCCCCCCACCAACTCCCGCCTGTTGCCCTCAACCTGAACTGTAAGGCTGGGCCAGCCTTACAGTTGCTGAGTTGTGCCCTAAGATTCGCACAGTTCCCAGAAAGAACGGCGCGGTGGTCTCTATTTTTGCGAGTGCTACCTCGGCAGAATAAAAACGCGTGTACGAAACGAACTGGCAAATGCAAAATAGAAAAAAATGTCGCAATTATGAACCATTCTTTCCGTTCGTTCGAGTGTTAGTTTTTATCTTTTTATTACGACTCAAAACCGACACAACCGTCTGAGAGATAGTTCGACCCGTACTTGACGACCTTCACCTGGGACGCTTCTGACCGCTTGGTGCGCGCTGTTGCTCTTGATATCGTTTAATTCGCTCCATCATGAACTCTGTTTGTTTTTTTATCGCCGCGTCGATCTGCTCCATTGAACAAAAGTGCAGAAGCTCTTCCGAGACTTTGTTCGTAGGCAGGAGTTTGGACACTTTCTCGTGCATATCCCCCATGCAGGCAACCTTGGTTTCGAGCAGCTCAATGTTCACCGACAAGTCGTCATCCGACATGCTGGAAACTTCGGAAACGTGCTCTTTTTCCATTGCTTCCTTGAGACCACCTTCATCGTCGCATCGCCCCGTTGGCTTCGGTGCGCATTGGCGGTGCGCGTGGTTGACGTGCTTGAGCGAACCC